>Ga0207698_10000299_pt1 | contig 29814 bp, 24 predicted proteins | sample KBSCornC22_FD_184298 | JGI IMG/M metagenome (GOLD analysis project Ga0207698, IMG submission 184298) | Corn rhizosphere microbial communities from Kellogg Biological Station, Michigan, USA - KBS Corn C2-2 (SPAdes) (version 2) | ecosystem: Host-associated > Plants > Roots > Rhizosphere > Soil ... | reverse complement strand
TGTCTGGCTGCGGCTGAAACTGCTCGCCGACGCCGGGCTGGTCGGCCTGCCCAATGCGGGTAAGTCGACCTTCATCAACGCGGTCACCAACGCCCAGGCCAAGGTCGGCGCCTATGCCTTCACCACAACCCGGCCTCAATTGGGCGTGGTGCGCCACCGCGAGCGCGAATTCGTGGTGGCCGATATTCCGGGCCTGATCGAAGGCGCGGCGGAGGGTGCGGGGGTCGGCGACCGCTTCCTGGGCCATATAGAGCGTTGCCGCGTGTTGCTGCATCTCGTCGATGCCAATGATACGGACGTGGCGACCAGCTACCGCATCGTTCGTGACGAGCTCGAGGCCTATGGCGCTGGGCTGACCGACAAACCCTTCGTCGTCGGCCTCAACAAGATCGACATGCTCGACGACGAGTTGATCGCCGCGCTCAAGGCCGAACTTGAAGCAGAGAGCGGGGCACGCGTCTTTCCCTTGTCGGGTGCGGCCAAGATCGGGCTCGATCCAGTGCTCGACAGCCTGCTCGAGGCGATCGGGCCCGAGGGCCGCGTCGTGAGCGACGATGACGAGGGGGAGGACGCGGTCGAATGGTCGCCGATCTGACCCTCTTCCCGGCTGCCTCCTGCCCGCGGCTGGTCGTCAAGATCGGGTCTGCCCTGCTCGTTGATGCGGATGGCGGCGTCCGGCGTGCCTGGCTCGAAGGCATTGCAGCCGACATTGCCGACCGGTTGCGTGCCGGCCAGCAGATCGCGGTCGTCTCGTCCGGCGCGATCGCGCTCGGTGCACGCCGGCTCGGCCTGCCCAAGGGCGGCCGTGCGAGCCTCGAGGATGCGCAGGCTGCTGCGGCGACAGGACAGATCGCACTCAGCCACGTCTGGGCCGAGGTGCTCGGCGCGCACGGCCTGACCGCCGCGCAGATCTTGGTCACGCTCGACGATCTGGAGGACCGCCGCCGCTATCTGAACGCCGCCGCCACGCTCGACCGGCTGTTGGGCCTCGGCGTCGTGCCGATCCTCAACGAGAATGACAGCGTCGCGACCGAAGAGATCCGTTTCGGCGACAATGACCGCCTCGCCGCGCGCGTCGCACAGGCGGCGGGGGCGCAGGGCGTGGTGCTGCTGTCGGATGTCGACGGCTTGTACGACCGCAATCCCGCCTCGCCCGACGCGATTCACATCCCCCGGATCGAGCGCATCGATGGCGCGATCGAGGCGATGGCGGATGGCGGATCGGCCTCCGGCATGGGATCGGGGGGTATGGTCTCCAAGATCGAGGCAGCGCGCATCGCCAATGCAGCAGGTGCGCACCTGGCCATTGCCAGCGGCCGGATCGACCGCCCGCTCTCCGCTGAGGCGCGCCATAGCCTGTTCGTAGCCGAAAGAGCAGCGCGCGCGCGCAAGGCATGGCTGGCCGGGCGACTGACCGTACGGGGTTGCATCACGATCGACGCCGGCGCGGTCGAAGCGCTCCGCCAGGGCAAGAGCCTTCTGGCCGCGGGTGCGACCGGCGTGGACGGCCAGTTCGCGCGCGGGGACGTGATCGAGATCGTCGATGCCGGCGGCGCGAAGATAGCCCGTGGCCTGAGCGAATATGATGCCGCGGACGCGGTTCGTATCGCTGGCCATCGCAGCGACGCCCAGGCCGCCCTGCTCGGCTATGCGCCACGCTCGGCCATGGTCCATCGCGACCATCTGGTGCTGCTCTGATGCGGCTCGCCGTCACTGGCGGTACCGGCTTCGTCGGGTCGCACTTGATCGAGCTCGCTTTGGAAGAGGGGTATGAGGTCAACGCGCTCACTCGCCGTGCGCAGCAGCCGCGAGCGGGCCTGACCTGGATCGATGGCGCGCTTGATCGAGCCGAAAGCCTGGCGGCCTTGTGCAAGGGCTGCGACGCGGCGATCCACATTGCGGGCGTGATCAACGGCAGCGCGGACGAATTCCATCAGGGCAATGTCGTCGGCACCGAACATATGATCGCAGCGGCGAAGGCGGCGGGCATCTCCCGCTTCGTCCACATCTCCTCGCTGTCCGCGCGCGAACCGCAGCTCTCCGCTTATGGCCGTTCCAAACTCGACTCGGAGGCGCCGGTGATCGCGTCTGGCTGCGACTGGACGATCATCAGGCCGGCGGCGATCTACGGGCCGCGCGACCGGCTGTTGCTCGACCTGTTCCGCTTCGCCCGACGTGGGGTGCTGCCGCTGCCCCCGGGCGGGCAGATGTCGGTGATCCATGTGCGCGACCTCTGCCGCCTGATGCTGGCCTGTCTCCACAGCGAACTCGGCCTTGGGCGGACGTTCGAGCCGGACGACGGGCGTGAGGGCGGCTGGCCCATGGTCGAATTCGCCCGCGCCCTCGGCCGCGCAGTCCACCGCCGCGTCATTCCCCTCCCTTTGCCCAAGGGGCTGTTGCTGGCCGGTGTCTGGATCGATCGCCTGATCCGGCGCGACAAGGCGCAGCTGACCCGAGATCGAGTCAATTATTTCTGCCATCCCGACTGGACCGCGTCGCCCAAGGCGCATCCGCCGGTCAAACTCTGGACCGCGCAGATCCCGACCGAGCAGGGACTAGCGGAGACGGCGCGCTGGTATCAGGCGCAGGGCTGGCTCTGAACGGCCGTCTGGGAATGCGCTGAAAGCGCATTTGCGGCACCAGCCCGCACCCCCACCCGGCCTCCCAATCAGGATACTCTCGTGGGAGGCCGGGTGGGGGTGCGGGCCGGTGCCGCTCCAAAACGCGCCCTTTCGCGCGTTTTCAAACCGACTCCCAGGCCGGGCGCAGAACGGCATGGCCGCGCAAATGCCGTGCGTTTGCCGCAATCGCTTGGCAAGCCGCATCCCTGTTCCGTAAAGGCTGACCCATGACCCAGACTGACGAGATTTTCGAGCGCGTCGCCGAGCAGATCGAGCCCTTCAACAAAAAGGGAGTCGAACTCAGCCAAGCCACCACCTTTGCCGGCGATCTCGAATGGGACAGCCTGACGGTGATGGACTTCGTCGCCGCGATCGAGGACGAGTTCGACATCTTGATCACGATGAACATGCAGGCCGAGATCGAGACGGTCGGCCAGCTGGTCGAAACCATCCGGAAGCTGCAGGCGGACCGATGACCGACGCGATCGACACGCCCGAGGACAAGACGCTCGCCGATCTGCCGAGCCCGAAAGGGCCGCACGATCTGCTCGCCAAGTTCAAGCCGCTGATCCGCGAGCGCGAGGCTTTGCTCGCGACAGGCGTGCGCGATCCCTTCGCGATCGTGATGAGCGAGGTCAAATCGCCGACGCTCGCCGTCATCCAGGGCAAGGATACGATCCTGCTCGGCACCTATAATTATATGGGCATGACCTTCGATCCGGACGTGATCGCCGCCGGCAAGGACGCGCTCGATCGCTTCGGCTCGGGCACCACCGGCAGCCGCGTGCTCAACGGCACCTATCAGGGCCACAAGGAGTGCGAGGACGCGCTCAAGGAATTTTACGGCACCGAGCACGCGATCGTCTTTTCGACCGGCTATCAGGCCAATCTCGGCGTGATCTCCACGCTGGCGGGCAAAGGCGATTACATCATCCTCGACGCCGACAGCCATGCCTCCATCTATGACGGCTGCTGGCTCGGCAATGCCGAGATCGTCCGCTTCCGCCACAACAGCGTCGAGGATCTCGACAAAAGGCTCGGCCGCCTGCCCAAGGAAGCCGGCAAACTGGTCGTGCTCGAAGGCGTCTATTCCATGTTCGGCGACATCGCGCCGCTCCCCGAGATGGTCGCGGTCGCGAAGAAGCATGGCGCGATGATCCTGTGCGACGAAGCGCACGGCATGGGCTTCTTCGGCCCCAACGGCCGCGGCGTCTATGAGGAGCTGGGCTGCGAGAAGGATGTCGACTTCGTCGTCGGCACCTTCTCGAAGTCGGTCGGCACGGTCGGCGGCTTCTGCGTCTCCAACCATCCGGATTTCGAGGTTCTGCGCCTGGTCTGCCGGCCCTACGTCTTCACCGCATCGCTCCCGCCGTCGGTGGTGGCGACCGCCGCGGCCTCGATCCGCAAGCTGATGCATGCCGGCGACAAGCGCGCGCATCTGTGGAAGAATTCGAAGCGGCTGCACCAGGGCCTGCGCGATCTGGGGTACAAGATCGCCACCGAGACCGCCCAGTCCGCGATCATCGCGGTGATGCTGCCCGATCAGGAGGCGGCAGTCGCCTTGTGGCAAGCACTGCTCGAGGGCGGCCTTTATGTGAATCTCGCGCGCCCCCCCGCGACGCCGGCCGGCACCTACCTGCTGCGCTGCTCGCTGTGCGCGGAACATTCGGACGAGCAGGTCGGGCAGATCATCGACATCTTCGCCGCCGCAGGGCGCGCGGTCGGCTGCATCGGCTGAAGGTAAACATGTTGCGCAGCAAGGGTTTGTCTCGACAGCGCTCTTTCGGATGAGTGCCGTAACGGCTATGGCAGGCCCCGCCATGAGCGACGACATGTCCTCACCGGTGGTCTTGGGACCGCAAAACAGGATCAAGCTGCTGGGCGGCGTGGTCGCGCTGATCGCCGCCTTCCTGCTCGCCGCCTTGCTGACCTTGGTCCAGCAATCGAGCCATCAACGCGATGCCGCGCTCGCGCGCAAGCAGCATAGCTACGATATCATCATGCTGACCGGGCGCATCGACGGGGCTTTCGGCCAGGCCGAGGCGGCGCTCGGCCGCTACGCCATCAACGGCGATCGCGACACCGCGACCCTCTATTATGACGAATGGCGCCAGGTCGGTTACCTGCTCGACGACCTGGAACCCCTGGTCCGCGACGACCCGCAGCAATATGCGCGGCTGAAGCGATTGCGCAGCCTCTACGCCAGGCGCGGCGAGGAGCTTAGCCCACCCGCCCAGCTTGCCAACGTCAAGAAGGGCTGGACCGCCATCTCGCTGCTCGCGATCGCGGGCAAATCGCCGACCTTGCAGGGTATCCACAGCACGCTGGAGGACATGGCCGACGCCGAAGGGCGCCTGCTCGACAAGAGATCAACGCTGGCGGCCGACAAGGTCGAGCGGACCAACAATCTTTCGCGCCTGCTGTCGGTCGTCGGCATCCTGCTCGCTCTGTCGGTGGTCGCGCTCGGCTGGCTGGTGACAATGGCGATGTCCGACCGCCGCGTCGCACGCGAAATGGCCGAGATCGAATCCGACCGCGCGCAGGCACTGGAGCAGGCGGTGGCCGAACGCACCGCCGAATTGCGCGAGGCCAATCTGCGCCTGCGCGAAGAGGCGCAGACGCGCGAGCAGGCCGAATCCAAGCTGCGCCAGTTCCAGAAGATGGAAGCGGTCGGCCAGCTCACGGGCGGTATCGCGCATGATTTCAACAATATGCTCGCCGTGGTGCTGGGCGGGCTGGAAATGGCCAAAAGGCGTGTCGAGGAGCAGGCGCAGGAGGCCTCGCGTCATATCGACAGTGCGCTCGAAGGCGCGAACCGAGCCGCCGCGCTCACCCGCCGGCTGCTCTCGTTCGCGCGCGCCGAGCCGTTGCTGCCGGGCGCGATCAGCCCCGCGCAGCTGCTGCGTGACATGTCGGACCTGCTCGAGCGCACGCTCGGCGAACGGATCCAGATCCATATCTCGACCGAAGCCGGTCTGTGGCCGGTGTGGGTCGATGCCTATCAGCTCGAAAATGCGATCCTGAACCTTGCGGTCAATGCGCGCGACGCGATGAAGGGCGAGGGCATGCTGACGATGCGCGCGAGCAATGCGCGCCTGAAGCAAGGTGAGGTCGGCGCGCTCGCGGCGGGCGACTATGTGCGTATCGCGGTGACCGACAATGGCTGCGGCATGAGCGCGGACGTGATGGAGCGCGTGTTCGAGCCCTTCTTCACCACCAAGCCGGTCGGCCAGGGCACCGGCCTCGGCCTCTCGCAGATCTCGGGCTTCGCGCGCCAATCGGGCGGCGACGTAGCGGTCGAATCGGTGCTGGGCGAGGGCACGACCGTGTCGATCTACCTGCCGCGGCATGCGGGCGAAGCCGCCCTGCCCGCGCCGGTTGCGCGCGCCGGGCTGCCTGCACCGACTGTCGACACAGGCGCCATCCTCGTTGTCGAGGACGATGCACGCGTCCGCGCCGCGACCGGGACGGCGCTGATCGAGCTCGGCTACGAACCGATCCTGTGCGGCTCGGGCGACGAAGCGATCGCACAGTTGGATGCGCGCGACGATATCGGGCTGGTGATCACCGACGTGGTGATGCCGGGCATGACCGGCCCCGAGCTCGCGCAGGCCATCCGTGCGCGTCACCCATCGGTCGCCTTGCTGTTCGTGACCGGCTATGTCGGCGAAGCGGGCGAGGCCGAAAGCTTCAAGGGGTTCGAGGTGCTGCGCAAGCCCTTCACGCTGCGCGCACTGGCCGAAGCGCTCGCCGCCGCGACGGGCGCACGCCCGACGGATCGCGCGGCTTAACCCCGTCATTCCGGTGAGCCTTACCCCGCAAAGTAGTACACTGCGGGGGCCCCGAATGCGGGAATCCGGCTGCCTTCCCGAATCTGTTCAGAAAGCTGGACTCGCGCTTTCGCGGGAGTGACGGAAGCGAAGGGGCTTTACCGCCCCGTCTGCGCCCGGTGCAGCAATTTCTGGTCGGCCAGCACCAGCGCCATCATCGCCTCGACCACCGGCGCCGCGCGGATGCCGACGCAGGGATCGTGGCGGCCTTTGGTGCGGATCTCGCTGGCCTCCCCCTTGCGGTCGATCGTCTCGACCGGGGTCAGGATGGACGAGGTGGGTTTGAGCGCCACCCGCACCACCACCGGTTGTCCCGATGAAATACCACCCAGGATCCCGCCCGCATGGTTGGCAAGGAAATGCGGCTTGCCGTCCGGGCCGGGGCGGATCGCGTCGGCATTCTGCTCGCCGGTGAGCCGCGCCGCGCCGAAGCCGTCGCCGATCTCGACGCCTTTGACCGCATTGATCGTCATCATCGCGGCGGCAAGTTCGCTGTCCAGCTTGGCATAGATGGGCGCACCCCAACCGGGCGGCACGCCTTCGGCCACGCACTCGACGATCGCACCGACGGACGAGCCATTCTTGCGCGCATCGTCGACGATCTTCTCCCAGCGCGCGGCCGCCGCCGCATCGGGGCAGAAGAAGGGATTGAGCCCGATCTGCGCCGCATCGCAAGCGTTGCGGTCGATCGGATCGCCGCCAAGCTCGACCAGATAGGCGCTAATCCGCACCTCCGGGATGACCGCGCGCGCCACCGCTCCCGCCGCGACCCGCGCCGCCGTCTCGCGCGCCGAGGAACGCCCGCCGCCGCGATAGTCGCGAAAGCCATATTTGGCGTCATAGGTATAATCGGCATGGCCCGGCCGATAAGCGAGCGCGACCTCCGAATAATCCTTGGAACGCTGGTCGACATTCTCGATCATCAGGCTGATCGGCGTGCCAGTAGTGCGCCCCTCGAACGTGCCCGACAGGATCCGCACCCGATCGGGCTCCTGCCGCTGCGTCGTGAAGCGCGACGTGCCGGGCCGACGCTGGTCGAGCCAGGGCTGAATATCCTCCTCGCTCAGGCTCAGGCCCGGCGGGCAGCCGTCCACCACCGCGCCCAACGCGGGCCCATGGCTCTCGCCCCAGGTGGTAAAGCGAAAGACGCGCCCGAACGTGTTGTAGCTCATTCGCTCCTCTCCCCTTGGGGGAGAGGAAGGGGCCCGCGCGGCCTAGCCGCGTGGGAAGGTGAGGGTGAGTCCGCCTGAAGTGCCGACCGGATTGCACCGACGACCCCGTCCAAGTTCTTCATCACGTCGGCATTCGTAAAGCGGATCACGCGATATCCCTCATGCTCCAGAAATGCGGTGCGTCGCGCATCTCTTGCCTGCACCCTAGCACCATCATGCGTATCGCCGTCGATCTCTATCACGAGCCGCAGCGACTGGCACACGAAGTCTCCGAAATAGGGACCCAGCCGCTGCTGGCGACGGAACTTGAACCCGTCAAGCAAAGCGCCCCGCAACACGGCCCAGAGCTTCCGCTCGGCGGGTGTCGAGTCTCGCCGGAGCTGGCGTGAGCGGAGGATGGACTGGTCGCCTTCCTCATAGCGCGTTTGCGGCATGCGGACTCACCCTCACCCCCTGCCGCTACGCGGCAGGTCCCTCTCCCCCAGGGGGAGAGGGGTCATGCCAAAGCAATATCCGGCGCGTCCTCGGCCTTCATGCCGATCACATTGTAACCCGCATCGACATGGTGGATTTCGCCCGTCACGCCCGAGGCCAGGTCCGACAGCAGGTAGAGCCCTGCCCCGCCCACATCCTCGATCGTCACCGTGCGCCGCATCGGGCTGTTCAGTTCGTTCCATTTGAGGATGTAATTGAAGTCGCCGATCCCGCGCGCGGCGAGCGTCTGGATCGGGCCCGCCGACACCGCGTTGACGCGGATATTCTCCGGCCCCAGATCGACCGCCAGATATTTGACGCTCGTCTCGAGCGCCGCCTTGGCGACGCCCATGACATTGTAATGGGGGATGACCTTCTCCGCGCCATAATAAGTCAGCGTCAGCAGCGATCCGCCGTTCGGCATCATCGCCCGCGCGCGCTGGGCGACCGCCACGAAGCTGTAGGCGGAGATGTTCATCGTCATCAGGAAATTGTCGAGCGTCGTGTCGTAGAAGCGCCCGCGGAGCTGCGACTTGTCCGAAAAGCCGATCGCATGGACGACGAAATCGATCGTCGGCCAGCGGCTCTTGAGCGTGTCGAACGCGACATCCAGCGCCGCCATGTCGCTGACGTCGCAATCGATCAGGAAATCCGACCCCAATTGTTCGGCGAGCGGCCGCACGCGCTTTTCCAGCGCCTCTCCCTGATAGGAGAAAGCCAGCTCCGCACCCTGTTCACGCAGCTTCTTCGCTATGCCCCATGCAAGCGACTTGTCATTGGCGAGGCCCATGATGAGCCCCCGTTTTCCGTCCATCAGACCGGCCATCATCCCTCCGAAGCAGCTGCCTGGCGCTGCCCCCTTACGCTGTCATCCGGGGTTTCCGCCAGTGCCGCGTTGAGATGCGCGCCGATCACCAGCCCGAACCCGACCAGCCAGAAGAAGAAGAGCGCGACGATGAATCCCGCCAGGCTGCCATAAGTGCGTCCATAGCCGCCGAGCAGGCTCAGCATCTGTGGCAGGATCGTCGTCACCGAAGCCCACCAGAGGGTCGTGAACGCGGCGCCCGGCCATTTGGGGCATTTCGTCCAGCGATATTTGCTGGGCGTGAGCGAGTAGAAGACCAGGTAGAGCGCGGCGAACAAGGCGGCGAGCGGTGCCAGCCGGCTCCAGCCGATCCACCCGATCACATCTTCCGATCCGGGCACGAGCCGGTCGAGAAGATTGAGCAGACCGGTCAGCAACAATTGCGCGCTGAACGCCGCCAGCATCAGCACCACGGCCCCGATGATCAGTCCCGCGGACCATAAGCGATAATGCCAGAAGGGCTTCGAGAAGCGCACCCCGTAAGCGCGCCGCAGGATATCCCGGATCGTCTCGATGAAGCTCCCCGTGGTCCACAGGCCGACCACGCCGCCGATCCACAGGAGCGCGCCCGTGCGCTGCTTCAGCACCTCGTCGATCGGCTGGCGCAACAGCTCGCGCACCGATCGCGGCAGCGTGCGCATGAAGGAGTAGATCGCATTTTCGGTATCGGCACTATGCCCCAAATCGTGCGCCAGCCAGGCGAGCACGATGAAGAAGGGGAAGAGCGAGATCAGGGCGAGATAAGCGAGGTTGCCGGCGTGGATGAAGCCGTCCGAATAGACGCCGATCGCAATGCGCTTGAGGATATTGAAGACGCGCGTATGGCGCCGGTCCTCCTCGGCATGATCCCAACGCCGTTCAGGCGATTCTGGCGAGATCTCCCGAATGGCCGCGCTCCTAAGAGGTTTTGCGCGACTATACGCCCAGATTCGCGCGCGGGTTGCGTTCGTCGTCGCCCGTCCAGTTTTCCGCGAACTGGCGGAGCGCCTCGTCACTGCTCGGCAGGTCGACCATCAAGGTCACCAATTGATCGCCGCGCCCACCGCCGCGCTTGTGGAAGCCACGTCCCTTGAGGCGCAGCACCTTGCCCGAGGTCGAGCCTTCGGGAATGGTCATCATAACCGCGCCCTCGACCGTCGGCAGCTTGATCCGCGCGCCGAGCACCGCTTCGTCAAGCCGGATCGGCAGATCGAGCCGGACGTCGTCGCCGTCGCGCGTGAAGAAACGGTGGGGCTTCACCTCGATGCTCACCGTCGCGTCGCCGGGACCGCCCGGTCCCTGCTCGCCCTGGCCGGCAAGCCGCATCGGCGTTCCCGCCACGGCTTCCGCGCTGATCTTGAGGTCGATCGTCTTGCCCGACTGGAGCGTGATTCGCTGCGGCTTCAGCGCGGCCGCGTCCTCGAAATCGACCGCGAGCCGATAGGCGACGTCGGCGCCCTTCTGCGGCTTGGCGCGCGCGCCGAATCCGCCAAAGCCGCTGAACCCGCTCGGCCCCTGCTGGCGCCGCTGGCCGCCGAAAATGCCTTCGAAAATGTCGCCGAAATCGGCCGCCGCCGCATCGCCGAAATCGAACGCATCGCCCGGCGCGCCACGCGTCGCGCGGAACCCGCCCGCGCCGGCCCGCTGTCCGCCGAAGCCGAAGGGCATCTTGGGATTGCCCTGTTCGTCGATCTCGCCGCGGTCATATTGGGCGCGCTTGTCTTTATCCATCAGCAGGTCATAGGCCTGCGTCACCTCGCCGAAGCGCGCCGCCGCCTTGGGATTGTCCTGGTTGCGATCGGGGTGCAGCTCCTTCGCGAGCTTGCGATAGGCCTTCTTGATCGAAGCCTCGTCCGCGCCGCGCGCCACGCCCAAAGTGGAATAGAGATCTGCCATCGGTCACGATGTGCGGAGCGCAAGCGCATTCGACAAGGGGAAAACGGCACTGGAACAAGGTTGCGGCGTTGTCCAAGGGAGACCGGGAAGCCTCAGGACATCGCATGAAGCCTTATGCCTGCCCCAATTGCGGGCGTCCGAACCATTTCGAGGTGCGCGTCTGCCCGCGTTGCAGCTTCACCTTGGGCTATGATCCCGAGACCGATCAGTTCCTGTTCCTGGGCGACCAAGCCACCACCTGGCGTGACGCGCAGGGCGAGGCGCATGAGGTGGTCGTCTGCGCCAACAATAATCGCTACGGCATCTGCAACTGGCTGGTTCCGGCGGTCGGCAATCAGCCGCTGTGCCTGGCCTGCAAGCATAACCGCACCATCCCCGATCTGACCGGGCCGAACGTGCCCGAGCGATGGGCGAAGATCGAGGCCGCCAAGCGCCGCCTGTTCCACACCTTGATTCACCTCAGCCTTCCCGCCGAGACGATGATGGAAGCCGCCGCTAACGGCACCTGCCCCGGCCTGGCCTTCGACTTTCTCTACGATCCGATTGGCGAGCAGACGGGCACAGTCCAGATCACGACCGGTCACGAGGCAGGCGTGATCACGCTCAATCTGATCGAGGCTGACGATGCCAAGCGCGAGGAGATGCGCACGCGCCTGGGCGAGCCTTACCGCACCTTGCTCGGCCATTTCCGGCACGAAGTCGGCCATTATTATTTTGCCCGCCTGATCGAGGACACGGCCGAGGTCGAGCCATTCCGCCGCATCTTCGGCGACGAGCGGATGAGCTACGAGGACGCCAAGCAGAAACATTATGGCGAAGCGGGCCGATATGATTCGGCCGACTACGTCTCTGCTTATGCGGCGATGCATCCGTGGGAGGATTTCGCGGAGACGTTCGCGCACCTGCTCCATATCGTCGATACGCTCGCCACGATCGGTGGCTTCGGCCTGCATATGACCAATTGGCTCGGCGAGACGCATGAGCCCAAGGTGGATTTCGATCCCTATGCGGCCGATCTGGCGCGGCTGGTCGACCAATGGCGCGCCTTCGCCTTTGCGGGCAATTGCATCAATCGCGCGATGGGCCAGCCCGACCTCTATCCGTTCCATCTGACCGAGCCGGTGATCGCCAAGCTGGACTATGTCCACACGCTCGTCCGCCGCGCCGGGCGGGGTGATCTTGGGGGCAGGCACCGGCCCGCGGCGGCGTGAAGGCGGCGATCATCCAGGCCCGAACGGGCTGTTACATTCTATGCGATCGCCGCCGCCACCAGCGCCTTGACCTCGCGGAAGCTGATCCCATCCGACGTAGCGTCCAGATCGCCCGACGCGAGCTGCGCCGCCACATCGCGCAGGCCGCCCATCACCTTCATATAGAGCGCTGACCCCAGGCTGACCCTCTTCACGCCCGCGGCGGCGAGCTCGGCGATCGGTACCACGCCCGAAGCCGGACTGATCAGCAGGTTGACCGGCTTGGGCGCCACCGCGCGCACGATCGCGCGCACCCCATCCATGTCGGCCGGGTAGGGTGCATAGAGCACGTCCGCGCCCGCTTCAGCGAACGCGGTCAGGCGCCGGATCGTATCGTCGAGATCGGGCCGGCCCTGGATGAAATTGTCACACCGGCCGGTCAGCAGGATCCGGCCTTTCGCGGCCTTGGCGGCAGCGGCGACGCGCGCGACGGCGTCGTCATAGTCGCGGATCGGCCGGTCGGGATCGCCACTCGTATCCTCGATCCCGATCCCGGCAAGGCCGGCCTGGATCGCCGCCTCGACGGTGCGGGCAACGTCTTCCGGCGTCTCGCCATAGCCGTCCTCGAAATCGCCGTTGATCGGAAGGCCGGTGAGCGCGCCCAGCAATTGGGCATGGTCGAGATGCTCCCGCAGGCTCACCGCATGCGTGCCGTCGATCCGGCCGAGCGCGAAGGCGATGGCCGCGGATGAGGTCCCGAGCGCGGCGAATCCCGCTTGCTTGAGCAAAAGGGCGGAGGTGCCGTCCCATGCATTGGGCATGATGAACAGGCCATCGTGGAGCGCGCGGAAACGCTCGTAAAGGTCAGGCTGGCTCATCTTTTTCTCCCGTCGCTAGCCACGCGAATCTAGTCTGCGGCTGCTGCCATATCATGGCAGCAGCGCCTAGCGTTCGGGCCTGGCCGAAGCGACGGTGATAAAGAGCACGGCCCCGGGCGGCCGTGCGTAAAATTTAGACGTGCACCAGCGTCCATAACAGCGCCAGCATCGCGGCGGTCATCAGCACCGCGTCCCAGGGCACAGCCCAGATGCGGTGGCGCCGGTAGAGCTCGCGCAGATAATCGTCTCCGCTGCCGGCCGGCTCGGCCAGCGCCCGTCCCAGCCGCTTGACCGGCGCACGCGAGAAAGCGCGCGCCTCGTCCTCGGGCGCGATCGGCCGTTCGAACGCGCAGCCATATTCACCGCCGCGCGCCCAGGTCACATAGGCCCGGGTCGAGCCGGCGCCGGCGAGGCCGATGCTGATCTCCTGACCGACTTCCAGCGTGGCGTCGCTCAGGATCCGCACGCCCGACCGCGACAAATCGAGCACGATCACATCGACCGGCTCGCCGCCGTCGGTCCGCATCGTGCTGGGCGCACCCGTCGGCCGCCGCCGGGCGCTGCGCGCTTCCTTGGTCTGCCCTGATTCGATCAACCCGCTTCTCCTGGGAGAAGCCCGACTTAGAAGGCCCTTGGTTGCCAGATTCTAAAGATCGGACGGGTCGGGGCTTGCGCCCGGATGGACCGCGGGATCATGGCAGCCCCGATTCTTCATTCCTCCAATCGCCAAGGACTCGATCATGGATCTGGGCATCAAGGGACGTACCGCGCTGGTCTGCGCGTCCAGCCAGGGGCTCGGCCGCGGATGTGCCGAGGCGCTCGCTGCCGCTGGGGCGCGCGTGATCGTCAACGGCCGCGATGAAGCGCGCCTGCGCCGGACGGCGGACGAGATCGCCGCCGCCACGGGCGCGGAGCTGATCCCGGTCGCCGCTGACGTCGGCACCGACGCAGGCCGACAGGCGCTGCTCGACGCGGCGGGCGAGGTCGACATCCTGGTCAATAATAATGGCGGACCGCCCGCGGCCGATTTCCGGGAAATCGACCATGACCGCCTGATCGCCGGTGTCGAAGCCAATATGATCACGCCGATCCTGTTGGCGCAGGCGGTGATCGACGGCATGGTCGCGCGTCGCTTCGGACGGATCGTCAACATCACGTCGGGGTCGGTGAAGATGCCGATCGCGGGCCTCGATCTGTCGAGCGGGGCGCGGCTCGGCCTCACCGGCTTCCTTGCCGGCGTCGCCCGGCAGGTCGCTTATGCCAATGTCACGATCAACGGCCTGCTCCCCGGCTCGTTCGACACGGCGCGCGGGACCTCGGTCGATGAGCGGCGCGCGGCCCGGACGGGCGTTTCCATCGACGAAGCACGGGCGCAACGGATCGCCGCGATTCCCGCCAAAAGGCTCGGCGAACCCACGGAGTTCGGCGCCGCCTGCGCCTTCCTCTGCTCGGCGCATGCGGGATTCATCACGGGACAGAATCTGCTGATCGATGGTGGCGCCTTCCCCGGCCTTCTCTAAGACGCGGAGCGATCCCCCAAGGACACGAGCCTCAAGCCGGCGTTGCGCTCGAGAGGGAACATCCTATAGGATTTCCCTCCGCCGCTCCCCTCCCGTCACGCCGGATCAGGCCCTTGCCCGACTTGCCACTTGATTCGCCGGTTCTTTCCGGGTTGGGCCGGGCTCAATGATTCGCCGCCCCTATTGCGCCCTCGCGCTGGTCCTCACCACCCTGTCGTTATCGGCATGCGGCACCAAGAAGCAGGACGGACCTCCGCCTGTTCCCCAGGCCGGCTATGTGGTGGTCAAGGCACAGACGGTGCCGCTGACGGTGGAGTTGCCCGGACGCACCGCCGCGTACGAGGTGTCTGAGGTTCGCCCCCAGGTCTCCGGCGTGATCCAGGCCCGCCAGTTCACCGAGGGCAGCATCGTCCATCGGGGCCAGACGCTCTACCAGATCGATCCCAGCCTTTATCGCGCAGCGGTCAACCAGGCGGCGGCCAACCTCGCCGCGGCGAAAGCCACGCAGACGTCGGCGGCTGAACGCGCCGAACGCTATAAACCGCTGGCGCAGATGCAAGCGGTCGCGCAGCAGGATTATACCGACGCAGCCGCCTCCGCCCGGCAGGCGGCCGCCAATGTCCAGCAGGCCTCCGCGGCGCTTGAGACGGCGCGCATCAACCTGCGCTTCACGCGCGTTCCGGCGCCGATCACGGGCCGCATCGGCCGTTCGCTCTTCACCACCGGCGCGCTCGTCACCGCCGGCCAGGCCGATCCGCTGACGACGATCCAGCGGCTCGATCCGATCTATGTCGATATCCAGCAATCGAGCGCCGACCTGCTCGCGCTGCGCCAATCGCTGGCATCGGGCGGAGCCGCGCCCTCTTCGACCGCGGTGCGCCTCAAGCTCGAAAATGGCAGCGCCTATCCTTCGGTCGGGACGGTCGAGTTCGCCGAACAGATGGTCGATCCTGCGACCGGCGCGGTGACGTTGCGCGCGCGCTTCCCCAATCCGCACGGCCTGCTGCTGCCGGGCATGTATGTGCGCGCCCAGTTCAGCCAGGCGACGACGCGCAATGGCATTCTCGTGCCGCAGGCGGGCGTCTCAAGAACGCCCCAGGGACAAGCAACCGTGATGGTCGTCGGCCCTGGCAACAAAGCCGTGCGGCGGATCGTCGCCGCCGACCAGACGGTCGGCCCGGACTGGCTCGTGACCTCGGGCCTCAACCCCGGCGACAAGGTGATCGTCGAAGGGCTGGGCAAGATCCGCGAGGGCAAGCCGGTGCAGCCGGTCCCGGCACGTTCGGTGCCCCCGCCCGCTGGCAGCCAGCGGGACCCGGGCGGTACGGACAGCACCGCGGCCGGCGGCTAAAGTCCGATGCTCAGCCGCATCTTCATCGATCGCCCGATCTTCGCATGGGTGATCGCGATCATCATCATGCTGCTGGGCATTGGCGGCATCCTGTCGTTGCCGGTCGAGCAATATCCCGACATCGCCCCGCCGCAGGTCAATATCCGCGCCACTTACCCCGGCGCGTCGGCCGAAACGCTCGAATCCTCGGTCACGCAGATCATCGAGCAGCAGCTGACCGGCATTGACGGGCTGATCTATTTCAACGCCAGCTCCAACTCGGCCGGGCAGGTCCAGCTGGGCGTCACCTTCAACAAGGGCGTCGATCCCGACATCGCGCAGGTCCAGGTGCAGAACAAGGTGCAGCAGGCCTTGTCGCGCCTGCCGCAGCAGGTCCAGCAGCAGGGCCTGGTGGTCACCAAATCGAACCCCGACTTCCTGATGGTGATCTCGGTTTACGACCCGACCGACCACACCACGAATATCGACGTCAGCGATTTCCTGGTGTCGCAGCTACAGGACCAGATCGGGCGCATCCCGGGCGTGGGCGATGTCAATGTGTTCGGCACGCAATATGCGATGCGAATCTGGCTCGATCCCTACAAGCTCGCCAGTGTTCAGGCGACGCCAAGCGACGTGATCGCGGCAGTGCAGGCGCAGAATACCCAGATCTCCGCCGGACAGATCGGCGCCCAGCCGATGCCCGCTAGCCAGATGCTGAGCGCGATCGTCACGTCGCGCTCGCGCCTCACCAGCGCCGACCAGTTCCGCCACATCGTCGTCAAGGCCCAGGCCAACGGCTCGAAGGTGCTGCTCCAGGATGTGGCTCGGGTCGAGCTCGGTGCGGAGAATTATACCAGCCTCAGCCGCCTCAACGGCCATCCCGGCGCCGGCATCGCGGTCATGCTCGCCCCCGGCGCGGACGCGCTGAAGACGTCGGAACTGGTGCGCAAGTTCATCACCGAGCGCGCGCGCAGCTTCCCCGACGGCTATACCTATGCCTTCCCGCTCGACAGCACCGACTTCATCAAATTGTCGGTGCACGACGTGGTGGTCACGCTGATCGAGGCGATCATCCTGGTCGTGATCGTCATGTTCCTGTTCCTCCAGAGCTGGCGCGCCACCCTGATCCCGGCCATCGCGGTCCCGGTGGTGCTGCTCGGCACGTTCGGCGTGCTCGCCGCCTTCGGCTTCTCGATCAACACGCTCACCTTGTTCGGCATGGTGCTCGCGATCGGCCTGCTGGTCGACGACGCGATCGTCGTGGTCGAGAATGTCGAGCGCGTGATGGAGGAGGAACCCGACATCAGCCCGCGCGATGCCACCATCAAGTCGATGGGCGAGATCAACATCGCGCTGATCGCGATCGCGCTCGTCCTGTCCGCCGTGTTCCTGCCAATGGCTTTCTTCGGCGGCTCGACCGGCGTGATCTATCGCCAATTCTCGATCACGATCGTGTCGTCGATGGTGCTGTCGGTCTTGGTTGCACTGATCCTTTCGCCTGCGCTCGCGGCGACCCTGCTCAAGCGCCCGGACAAGCACGCGCGCGCCAACGGCAATGTGCTGGTGCGTAAGGCGCATGAACATGGCGACCGTTTCAATGCATGGTTCGCGCGCACCTCCGAACGCTATCGCGCGGGCGTGGCCTGGCTGATCGCGCGGATGAGATGGGCGCTGGTCGCCTTCGTCGCGGTGGTGGCCTTGCTCGTCATCCTGTTCGTGCAGCTGCCGACCAGCTTCCTGCCAACCGAGGACCAGGGTTTCGCACAGCTGCAATTCACGCTGCCCGCCGGCGCGACCCAGGAACGCACGCTCCAGGTCGCCAAGCGGATCGAGGCTTATTTCCTGGGGCCGCTCGGCGCCGATACGCGCGCCATCTTCACCGTGATCGGTGCCAATCAGCAGGGGAATGGCCAGAATGTCGGGCGCGGATTCCTGCCCTTCAAATCCTGGGACGAGCGCAAGGGCCAGGCGCATAGCGCACAGGCGATCACCGCGCGCGCGACCAAGGAACTGGGCCGCGAGCTGCGCGATGCCGAATTCTTCGCGCTCAACCCGCCGCCGGTGCGCGGACTCGGCCAGTCGAGCGGCTTCACGATGGAGCTGCTCAATACCGGGGGTCTCAGCCGTACCGAATTCCAGCAGCGGCTGGATCAGCTGCTCGCCGAAGCCCGCGCGGATCCGACGCTCGCCGCGGTACGCATGAACAGCCTGCGCGACCAGCCCGCTTTGTCGATCAGCATCGATTCGGAGCGGGTGGGCGCGCTCGGCATCAGCCAGAACGACGTCAACACGACATTGTCGACCGCCTGGGGCGGGACCTATGTCAACGACTTCGTCGATCGGGGGCGCGTCAAACGCGTCTATGTCCAGGGCGATGCGCCCTTCCGCGCGCGGCCCGAGGATATCGGCCAATGGTATGTGCGCAACAGCTCGGGCACGATGACGCCTTTCTCGTCCTTCGCGCGCGAAAGCTGGAACACCACGCCCAACGTCCTCACCCGCTTCAACGGCTCGCCCGCCTTCGAAATCCAGGGTCAGGCGGCACCGGGCAAGAGCTCGGGCGACGCGATGAACCGCATGGCCGAGATTGCGTCGAAGCTGGGCGGCGTATCGGTCGCCTGGGCGGGCATCTCCTATCAGGAGCGGCTCTCGGGCGGCCAGGCGCCGATCCTCTATGGCCTGTCCCTGCTCGTCGTCTTCCTGTGCCTCGCCGCGCTCTACGAAAGCTGGTCGATCCCGCTCGCGGTGATGCTGGTCATGCCGCTCGGCCTGGTCGGTGCCGCGCTGGCGGTGACGCTGCGGGGCCTCGAGAACGACATCTACTTCCAGGTCGGCCTGCTCACCACGATGGGTCTGTCCGCCAAGAATGCGATCCTGATCGTCGAATTCGCCGAGCAGGCGGAGAAACAGGGCAAGACGCCGCTCGAAGCCGCGTTGGAAGCCGCGCGGATCCGCCTGCGCCCGATCCTGATGACCAGCCTTGCCTTCATCTTCGGCGTGCTGCCGCTCGCCGTCTCGACCGGCGCGGGCGCACACAGCCGCGTCGAGATCGGCACCGCAGTGATCGGCGGCATGCTGACCGCGACCATGCTCGCCATCTTCTACATCCCGCTCTTCTTCGTGTTCGTGCGGCGTCTGTTTCGCGGCCATGATCATGCTCAGGCGGCGCAGAGTGCGCAGGAACAGCCGGCGTGAAGCGAGTTGCGTCCCTCTTCGCACTGATGGCGCTCGCCGGCTGTACCCTCGAACCGCATTATGTGCGCCCCGCGCCCGCCGTGCCGGCCAGCTTCCCCCAAGGCGGCGCCTATCCGGTGCAGAGCGAGGCGATGCTTCCGACGGTCAGCTATCGCGACATCTTCCGCGACCCGCGGCTGCAGTCGCTCGTCGAGCAGGCGCTCGCCAGCAATCAGGACCTGCGCCAGGCGCTCGCCAATATCCAGGCGGCGCGCGCGCTCTATCGCGTTCAGCGCGCCCAGCTTTTGCCCGCCATCGATGCGAGCGGCGGCGCGACGGTACGACGGGGTACGGCTCAAAATGGCGGCGGTACCGGCTCCGGCCAGTCGGGCCGCGAGACCGTCACCACCTATGACGTCCAGGGTGGCACGACCGCTTGGGAGATCGATCTGTTCGGGCGGGTCCGCAGCCTGAGCCACGCCGCTTTCGATCAATATCTCGCCACGCAAGCGGCAGCGCGCGCGACACGGCTGACCCTGGTCGCGGATATCGCCAATGCCTGGCTCCAGCTGGCTGCCGACCGCAGCCTGCTGCTGATCGCGCAGGATACCGAAAAGAGCGCGCAAGCGACGGTCGAGCTAACCCAGGCACGGCTCAACGGCGGCGTCGCACCGCGCACAGACCTGCGCCAGGCGCAGACCGTGCTCGCGACCGCGCAGGCCGACCGCGCGCGCCAGGCCACCTACGTCGCGCAGGACATCAACGCGCTGCAATTGCTGGTCGGCGGCCAGGTCGCCAGCGCGCCGCTACCGGGCGCGATCGAGGATGCCGACGGCAAGCTCGCCGAGCTTCCGGCCGGCATCGATTCCGCGATCCTGCTCAGGCGGCCCGACGTGGTGGAGGCCGAATATCAATTGCGCGCGGCCAATGCGCGGATCGGCGCCGCACGCGCCGCCTTCCTGCCGCGCATTTCGCTGACCGCCGTGGCGGGAGTCGCCAGCACGGCCCTGTCCAACCTGTTCACTGCCGGCGCGTTCAGCTGGACGGTCGCACCGTCGGCGACATTGCCGATCTTCGATTGGGGCGCGAACGCCGGCAACCTGGCTTATTCGCGTGCCCAGCGCGAAGCCTCGCTCGCTGCCTATCAGAAAGCGATCCAGACCGCGTTCCGCGAAGTGTCCGACGCGCTGGCGCGGCGGGGCACGATCGATGCCGAAATGCAGGCCGATCAGCTCAACGCCACCGCGGCCGAGGACACGCTCACCCTCGAAACGGCGCGCTACCGCCAAGGGATCGATCCCTATCTGGGCACGCTCGACGCGCAGCGCAATTTCTACAATGCGCGCCGGACGCAGGTGAACATCCGCCTTACCCGCGCGCGCAATCTGGTCGACCTGTATCAGACGCTCGGCGGCGATCAGCTGGTCGAGGCGATGCCGGCTCCGAGCAGGTAAGCGCTGCTCGACCCCTCCCGCCACGCGGGCTAATTCTCCTCGATAAGGGAGAGGATGGATGCGCATGGCAACCCTCGACAGAGTCGCGATCGCCTCCGCGGCCTTGCTCCTGATCGGCGCGGCGCCACAGGATGACCTATCGGTGCACCATTGGGACGAGGCCGCAATTTCGAGCGACCAATGGGAATCGCACCCCGCGATCGATCCACGGACGGGAGACCTCTGGTTCGTGCGCAGCGATCCCAGATTTTCGGGCTGGCGCCTGATGATCGCGCGCTGCACGCGATCAGGCTATGCGATCGCGAAGTCCGCGCCGATCGCCGCGCCGGGGCTGGAGGCCGACCCTTTCTTCGCGGATCATGGCCGCACGCTCTATTTCATCTCGACCCGCGCGACCGGAAGCCGGCGCAGCGCGGATCTCGACATCTGGCGGGTGAGCCGTTCACACGGAATATGGGGCAAACCCCAACGGCTGCCTGAGCCCGTCAATTCGGGCAGTGCCGAATGGTTTCCTCGGCCCGCCCCGGATGGCTGGCTCTATTTCGGGTCGCTGCGGCCAGGTGGAATGGGCAAGGACGATATCTGGCGCGCGCGGCTCGGGCCGAAGGGTTGGATCATCGAGAATGCCGGCCCCGCCTTCAACACGGCCGGTGAGGAATATGAATTCCAGCCGTCGTCCGACGGCAGCTGGGGCATATTGTCGGCGGATAGCGGCCTCTACCGGATGACGCACGGGCCGCACGGCTGGAACCGCACGGCCTTTCCGGCGAACATCAATGCCACCCAGAGCGAGATCGGACCGTCCATCTCTCCCGACGGCCATAGCTTCCTCTTTTCGCGCGATGCGAAGGATGGGCGCTCAGGGGAGTTGTTCGTCGCGTCGGACGGGAAGGGCCGGCAATGGCCTGCGCGCTGCGGCAAGGCGGGTTAGCGGGCCTGGACTGCCGCGCCGCTGCGCGGCTCGCAATGACGGAGTTTCCAACCTCTCCGCCGCATCGCAGATGGAATCAGCCCAGCGGTTCAACATCCACCGCCACGTCAATCTCCTGCCCTTCCTGGCCCAGGAAGATGCCGTCGATCGGCGCGACATCGGCATAATCGCGGCCGACTGCCGTGATGATATGGTCGGGGCCCATCGTCACGCCGTTGGTCGGATCGAAGCCAATCCAGCCGCGTGCCGGCCCGCACCAGATCAACACCCAGGCATGGGTCGCATCCGCTCCCACCAGCCGTTCCTGCCCCGGCGGCGGGGTCGTGCGCAAATAGCCCGACACATAAGCCGCGGCGAGGCCGGCGGAGCGCGCGCCCGAGATCATGATCTGCGCGAAATCCTGGCACACGCCATGCTTCTTGGCGAAGGCCTCGGCCGGGCTGGTGTCGAGCTGGGTCGCGCTGCCGTCATACCGAAAATCGGCCTGGATCGCCCGCGCCAGCGCCAGCCCCGCTTCGACCGCACCGCGCTCCGGCCTGAGTTCGCGCGCGCACCAGGCGGCGATATCGGGAAAGGCGGCGATCAAGGGCGACGGGTAAAGATAATTGGCCGGGCCGAACGGCCCCAGATCGTAGGTTTCCCGCGCAAGCCTGCCCGCCTCGGCCACCGAAGGGTCGGAGGGCTCGGCCACGGGCACGACGCGGTCGACCACCACCTGCGCGCGGCTTTCGATCTGCAGCGCGGTCGCGGGCTTGTCGACCAGGATGCGGGTCACGTTGACCGGATAGCCATTGCCGCGCACCGGCTGTTCGGCGGCGGGCGGATCGATCGACAAAGCATGATCCTCGACCCTTTGTCCGTCCCAATCGATCGGACGCAGCCTGAGGTTGCAGCGCGCGAACCGCACGGGAAAGACATAGCGGAAGCAGGTCCGATGCGAGATGGCGTAGCGCATGGCTGGGCGATCTCAGGCGAGGACCATGCCGGACGCGCGGATCGTCTCCGCCCCGTGCAGAAAATAACGCGCGGCAATCGCGTCGGAGAGCGCCATCAGTCGGTTCTCCAGCCCCAGCAGGGTCGCCGGCGAGAGCGATTCCGGTTTGATCGTCGCAACCATGAGCGCGATCTCGTTGGCCATGGCAACCTGTTCTTCCTGCAAACCGTCGTCGCGGATCGCGGGCAAAGCCCCGAGATGCTCGCGGATACGGTCGAGCTGGAACGCGAGGCTGCGCGGATTGAAAGGATCGAGCGCAACCAGGTCGCGCACCGGCACCAGGGCCAGGCCGGCCATGTAACGCGCGCGATAGGTGATTTGACTGTCCATCAGATCGAGCAAAGTGGTCAGATCGTCCGCGGTTGCGGCATCGCTGCCGAAGTGGCGCGTCAACCGGCAGGCGGCGAGCGCGCGCTCGATCCGCCGGCCCAGATCGTGGAAGCGCCAGCCCGCGGTCCTTCCCATATTCTCGGCCGCCAGACCCGCCAGCGCGGCGAACCGCTCCTGCAGCGCACCGGCGCGCGCGAGCACCGCACCGGGATCCTGCCCCTGCGCGAGCGGAAGCGGAGCGTCGATCAACCGCCAGACATCGGTCGAAAGGCGGTCGCGAATGCCCGAGGCGATATTGTGGACCGTGTCGAACAAGGTGCGGATTGAGGCCGCGCCATGGCCATCGAGCGCCACCTCGGCCAGTTCGGCAAGGTCGCGATACTCGCCGCTATCCCCTTCCTCGTCCGGCTCCTCGTCGATCCGCGCTGCACCGGTCGCGATCAACAGGGTGGCGAGCCGGTCGAGCGTGACCGGCACCAGGCTCGCCCCGCTATCCGCGTCGATCGCGCCGCCAAGCGTTGCGCGGACCAACCCTAACGTCGCTTCCGATCGCTCCAGATAGCGGCCGAGCCAGTAAAGATTGTCGGCCGCACGGCTGGGCAAGGTGCCGGGATTGCGCCGCACGGTCACGTGCTGCGGCAGCAATGAGACATGCTCGACCGGGTTGAGCGCGACCACGCCCACATCCGCGGAAAAGGCGCCTTCGCCCATGATGCTCGCGCGTTCGTCCGCGACATTGCCCAACCGGGCGAAACCGCCCGGCATCACCGTCCACTGTCCATTGGCGTCGCGCGCAGCGAAGGCGCGAAGGATGAAAGGGCGGGCGACCAGCCGGCCATCGGCGACGACCGGCATGGTCGACAGCCGCACTACCTCGCGCCCGACATAATCCTGCGGCCGGAGCGCCATCGCGTCCATCAGTGCGGTGCGGGCGAGGCCCTGCAGGCTCGCCCCCAACACCGCGCCGCCCGGCAATGCTGGCGCCTCGTCGGCAAAAGCGGGGCCGACCAGAAGATCGTCGATCCGCGCAAGCATCTCGGCGCACGGCCCCTCCTGCCCGCACCACCAGGTCGCGATATTGGGGAGCTTCAGGTCCGACCCCATCAGATGCCGCGACAGGCCCGGCATGAAGGCAGCAAAAGCCGGCGACTCGACCACGCCCGTGCCAGGGAAATTGGCGATCACCGCCTCGCCCGCACCGACCGCGTCCATCAGCCCCGGCACGCCGATATGCGAAGTCGTGTCGAATGCGAGCGGATCAAGGAAGCGCGAATCCATCCGCCGCCACAAGGCGTCGATCCGCTTCAGCCCCTCGATCGTGCGGATGTAGAGGCGGTTGTCGCGCACCGCGAGATCCTCGCCCTCCACCAGCAGCAGCCCGAGATAACGGGCCAGATGCGCCTGCTCGGCATAGGATTGGTTGTAGCGTCCCGGCGTGAGCAACCCGATGCGCGGGTCCGACCGGCGGCAGGCTGCGGCAAGCCCGTCGCGGAAGTCGCTGAAGAATGGCGCCAGGCGCTGGAGGTTGAGTCGCGTCTGCAGCGCCCCCATCACCCGGCTCGCGGCAATCCTGTTCTCCAGCGCATAGCCTGCGCCGACCGGCATGCGAACATGATCCGCCAGCACGCGCCATTCGCCGTCAGGGCCACGCCCCAGATCGACGGCATAGACATGAAGGCGGTGTCCACCGGCGGGATCGATCCCGATCATCGATCGCCGGAAATGCGCCGATCCGGTCACCACCGACGCCGGCAGCCGCCCGTCGGCGACGAGCTGCCCTGCGCCGTAAATATCGGCGAGCAGCCGTTCGAGCAGCTCGGCGCGCTGAGTGACCCCCTCCGCAATTTCCCGCCAATCATCCTCGCCGATCAGCAGCGGCAGTGCCGACAGCGGCCAGGGCCGCTCGGCGGGGTCGCCGGGAAGACGAAAGGCGGTGCCGAGCTCGTCGACCTGGCGTCCGATCCGGTCCTGCAGTCGCTGCAATCGGCCCTCGGTCAGCGCGGCGACGCCGTCGAACAGGTGATGCCACCAACGCCCGCCGCGCCCCATGTCGGAACGCACGACATCGCCCGTGCCAGCCTGCGCGACATAGGATTCGAGCCAGCCTTGCCCCCATGAGGGCAGGCCCGGCAGCATCGCCATATTCTGCTCCCCCGCCATGGTCGCTACCCTCTCCTCCCCGAGCTCGCGCTGGGAGGGGGACCGTTGGGACAGCAACGGCGCAGGGGCAATGTCCCGCGTGGGCACATCGCCCCAGGGGCGCGGTTACGCGCTGCAGTTGCAGAGAAGGCCATGCCGATCATGCTCGCGCTTGCAGCACAGGCGCGCAGGACGGGCAAGCTTGCCTTTCACTTGGGCTCACGCCATCGGCATGCCAGCACTCACGGGAGGGACAGATGAAAACCCGCGCCGCCGTCGCTTTCGAGGCGAAGAAACCGCTCGAAATCGTCGAACTCGACCTGGACGGTCCCAAGGCCGGCGAGGTGCTGGTCGAGATCATGGCGACCGGCATCTGCCACACCGACGCTTACACGCTCGACGGATTGGACAGCGAGGGGATCTTTCCGTCAATCCTGGGGCATGAGGGTGCGGGCATCGTGCGCGAGGTCGGCGCCGGCGTCACCAGCGTGAAGCCAGGGGACCATGTCATTCCGCTCTACACGCCAGAATGCCGGCAGTGTAAGTCGTGCCTCAGCGGCAAGACCAATCTCTGCACCGCGATCCGCGCGACCCAGGGCAAGGGGCTGATGCCCGACGGCACCAGTCGCTTCAGCTATAAGGGGCAGACCATCTTCCATTATATGGGCTGCTCGACCTTCTCGAACTTCACCGTGCTGCCCGAGATCGCGGTCGCGAAGATCCGCGAGGACGCGCCGTTCAAGACCAGCTGCTATATCGGCTGCGGCGTCACGACGGGCGTCGGGGCGGTGGTCAACACGGCCAAGGTCCAGGTCGGCGACAATGTCGTGGTGTTCGGGCTGGGCGGGATCGGCTTGAACGTGATCCAGGGCGCCAAGCTCGCCGGTGCAGGCCGGATCGTGGGCGTCGACATCAATCCGACGCGCGAGGAATGGGGCCGGCGCTTCGGCATGACCCACTTCATCGACGGGCGGAACAAGGATCGTGCCGCGATCATCGCCGAGGTGCTGGAGCTGACCGACGGCGGCGCCGACTTCACCTTCGACTGCACCGGCAATACCGAAGTGATGCGCACCGCACTCGAAGCCTGTCATCGCGGCTGGGGCACGAGCATCATCATCGGCGTGGCCGAAGCGGGCAAGGAGATTGCGACGCGCCCTTTCCAGCTCGTCACCGGGCGCAACTGGCGCGGCACCGCGTTCGGCGGCGCCAAGGGCCGCACCGATGTGCCCAAGATCGTCGACTGGTACATGAACGGCAAGATCGAGATCGACCCGATGATCACGCATGTCCTCAGCCTCGAGGAAATCAACAAGGGCTTCGACCTGATGCATGCGGGCGAGAGCATCCGCAGCGTGGTGGTATACTGAGATGTTCAACCATATCGTGGTGGGCGCCGACGACCTCGAAGGCGCCAAGCTCTTTTACGATGCCGTGCTCGACACGCTCGGCGCGTCGGCCGGCACGATCGATCCGCGCGGGCGACTGGTCTACGCGCATGATGGCGGACGCCTTCTCGTGACCCGTCCGATCAATGGCGAGGCGGCGCGCGCTGCCAACGGCGGTACGATCGGCTTTCGCGCGCCGTCGGCTGAAGCGGTCGACGCCTGGCATGCCGCCGGCGTGGCGCACGGCGGGACGAGCTGCGAGGACCCGCCCGGCATCCGGATGACCGGTGTGGGACCCTTGTATCTCGCCTATCTGCGCGACCCCGCGGGCAACAAGCTCTGCGCCGTATATCGGGGGCCCAATTGAAGTGAGGTCGAGCGTCTGAGCTAAGTGTCGCCCCGGCGACAGGGCACCCCGCAAAGTGGTACTTTGCGGGGATCCCGGAGGCCGGGGCCACTGGTGGGGCAAACGCCTCATGGCGACCGGCGGAGCATATCTCCAACGACGCCGGCCTCCGCCGGCATGACGGGAAGCAGATGGAAACACTTTCCACCGCCAAGGCCTTCGACGGCATCCAGAGCGTCCATCGCCATATGTCCGCTGCGACCGGCACCGACATGACCTTCTCGATATTCGTACCCGAACATGCGGAGGGCGAAAGGCTGCCCGTCGTCTGGTATCTGTCGGGCCTCACCTGCACGCACGCCAACGTCACCGAGAAAGGCGAATATCGCCGCGCCTGCGCCGAACATCGGCTGATTTTCGTCGCGCCCGACACCAGCCCTCGGGGTGAAGGCGTGCCCGACGATCCGGCCGGAGCCTACGATCTCGGACTCGGCGCCGGCTTCTATGTCGATGCGACGCAAGGGCCCTGGGCGGCCAATTATCGCATGTGGACCTATGTCACCGAAGAACTGCCCGAGCTGACCGGCGCCACCTTCCCTGCGGACATGACGCGCCAGTCGATCATGGGCCACTCGATGGGCGGCCACGGTGCGCTCACCGTCGGGCTCAGCCACCCTGACCGCTTCCGCGCGGTATCCGCTTTCGCGCCGATCGTCGCGCCGAGCCGCGTGCCGTGGGGACAGAAGGCGCTCGGCGCCTATCTGGGGCCGGACCATTCCGTCTGGCGCAAGCACGACGCGGTGGCGCTGATCGAGGATGGCGCGCGCTTGCCCGCATTGCTGGTGGATCAAGGCGAGCATGACCAGTTCCTCAAGGAGCAGTTGCGCCCCGATCTGCTGCGCAAGGCGTGTGACGAAGCCGGTATCCCGCTCACGCTCAACCTGCGGCCGGGCTACGACCATAGTTATTATTTCATCTCGACCTTCATGGCCGATCATCTCGCCTGGCATGCGGAGCGCCTCGGATGAGTGACTACGACATTGTCATCGTCGGCGGGGGCCATGCCGGGGCGCAGGCGGCGATCGCTTTGCGCCAGAACAAGTTCGAAGGCACGATCGCGATCGTCGGTGATGAACCCGAACTCCCCTACGAACGCCCGCCCTTGTCCAAGGATTATCTGTCGGGCGAGAAGGCGTTCGAACGTATCCTGATCCGCCCTGCCGCCTTCTGGCAGGAGCGCAACATCACGATGCTGCCCGGCAAGCGCGTCGTACGCGTCGAGGCGCAAGCACACCGGATCGAAACCGAAGCCGGCGAAGCCATCGGCTATGGCCGCCTGATCTGGGCGACCGGAGGCAGCCCGCGGTCGCTCATCTGCTCTGGCCATGATCTCGCCGGGGTGCATGCGATCCGTACGCGGGCCGACGTCGATCGCCTGATGGGCGAACTTGCCACGACCGGCCGGGTAGTGGTGATCGGCGGCGGCTATATCGGGCTCGAGGCGGCGGCGGTGCTCACCAAGCTCGGCAAGCATGTCACCGTGCTCGAAGCACTCGACCGCGTGCTCGCGCGCGTCGCCGGCGAGCCCTTGTCGCGCTTCTACGAGGCCGAGCATCGCGCGCATGGCGTCGACGTCCGTCTCGGCGCAAAGGTCGCCCATATTGAGGAAAAGGACGGCCGCGCCACCGGCGTGCGGCTGGCCGACGATGAGATATTGCCGTGCGAGATGGTGATCGTCGGCATCGGCATCATTCCTGCGGTCGATCCCTTGCTCGCGGCCGGCGCGGAGGGCGGCAACGGTGTGAGCGTCGATGCGCAATGCCGCACCACCCTGCCTGACATCTTCGCGATCGGCGACTGCGCGCTCCACGCCAATGGCTTTGCCGACGGCGCCGCGATCCGGCTGGAATCGGTCCAGAATGCCAACGACATGGCCAATGCGGTCGCCAAGACGTTCACCGGCGCGCCGACCGATTATCATGCCGTGCCCTGGTTCTGGTCGAACCAATATGACCTCAGGCTACAGACCGTCGGCCTGTCGATCGGGCATGACGCGACCGTATTGCGTGGCGATCCGCCTACACGCAGCTTCAGCTTGATCTACCTGAAGCAAGGCCGCGTGATCGCGCTCGACTGCGTCAACATGGTGCGGGACTATGTCCAGGGCCGCGCGCTGGTGGTCGAGGGCAAAAGCCCCGACCCGGCAAGGCTGGCGGATACGGGGGTCGCGCTGAAGGAACTTTAGCCACACCGTCACCCTCGCGCATGCGGGGGTCCATAAGCCCCGCGATTGCGATAGAAACTCGAGGCTTAGGACTATGGATTCCCGCCTTCGCGGGAATGACGTAAGTCTTTGGCCGAAGTGGGAGGAAAGCAGCCAATGACCGGATGGCACAGGCGCAAGCCGATTGAGACCACGCATAAGGGCCCGCGCCTCACCCCCAGCCTCTCCTGGCCGCACCTGGTCGCGCTCGGCGTCGGCGCGATCGTGGGAACAGGTATCCTGACCCTGATCGGCGTGGGAGCCGACCGCGCCGGACCGGCCGTCCTCCTGTCCTTTGCCATTGCCGGCGCGATCTGCGCCTGCGCGGCGCTGGCTTATGCCGAGATGGCGACGATGATGCCCGCCGCCGGCAGCGCCTACACTTATTCCTATGCGGTGCTGGGCGAGACGATCGCCTGGATCGTCGGCTGGAGCCTGATCCTGGAATATAGCCTGGTCGTGTCGACCGTGGCGGTCGGCTGGTCCGGCTATGCCGCGCCGTTGCTGACCGCAGTCGGCTTTCCCAAGGCGCTGACGATGGGGCCCTCGCTCGGTGGCGTGGCCAACCTGCCGGCGGTCTTCATCATCGCGGTGGTCGCCGGCCTGCTGTGCGTCGGCACGAAGGAAAGCGCTCGGCTCAATACGTTGCTGGTGCTGATCAAGATCGTCACGTTGGCCTTGTTCGTTGCGGTCGCGCTGCCCGCCTTCAACGCGCAGAACCTCCATCCCTTCATGCCACACGGCTTCGCCAAGGTGGTCGAGCCGGACGGCACCGCACGCGGGGTGATGGCGGCAGCAGCGATCATCTTCTTCGCCTTTTATGGCTTCGACGCCATCTCGACCGCGGCTGAAGAAGCCAAGCGCCCCGAGCGCGATCTCGCCATCGGCATCGTCGGATCGATGCTCGCCTGCACCCTGATCTACATCCTCGTCGCCGCGGCAGCCGTCGGCGCGCTGCCCTATACGCGCTTCGCCAATAGCCCCGAGCCGCTCGCCTTGATCCTGCGCGAGATGGGCAAGGGCCAGTCGCGCACATC
>Ga0207698_10000297_pt1 | contig 29970 bp, 27 predicted proteins | sample KBSCornC22_FD_184298 | JGI IMG/M metagenome (GOLD analysis project Ga0207698, IMG submission 184298) | Corn rhizosphere microbial communities from Kellogg Biological Station, Michigan, USA - KBS Corn C2-2 (SPAdes) (version 2) | ecosystem: Host-associated > Plants > Roots > Rhizosphere > Soil ... | reverse complement strand
GCCACCCCGACCAGGCAGATCACGCCGCCCACAATCGCCAGAGGTGCGGGGATCTCGCGGAAGAAGATCAGCGCCAGCACGATGGCGATCGCCGGAACGATGTAGGTCGACACGCTCAGCCGCCCGGCCGGGGTGCGCTGCAGCGCGTACGCCCAGGCCGAGAAGCCGACGGCGGTCGGGATCAGGCCGAGGTAGACGACTCCGAGGAAGGCCGACACGGGAGCCACCGCGAGCGACGAAACCAGCTGCCCCAGGAAGGGGAGGCAGACGATCATGCCGATCGCGCATCCCATGAAGGTCACCTGGCCGGCGGGAAGCCGTCGGATCGCCGGCTTCTGCACGAGGACGCCGATCGTGTACGTCACCGCGGCGGCCAACGACCACACGACGCCGATCGGATCGACACCCCGAGCCGAGGTCAGACTCGTGGACAGTCCGATCAGGATGACGCCCACGAACGCGACGCCGGCGCCGATGGCCAGCCATTTCGGAATGCCCTCCCCCAGGAACAGCCCCGCACCGAGCGCGATCAGGACGGGCCCCACCCCGACGATCATCGCGGTCGTTCCCGCGTCGAGGCTGTGCTCCGCGATGTTGAGCGCGACGTTGTATGCGCCGAACCAGGCGACGCCGTATGCGACGATCTGGATCCACTCCCGGGCGGTGGGACGCATCCACTGGCCCTGGATGAGAGCCACCACCCCGAGGGCGACGGTGCCCACCAGCAGCCGCCCGAGCGCGAGCGCACCGCCGGGGACGTGCGGGGCGACACCACGGATCACGACGAACGCGCTCGCCCAGGCCAGCAGCGTGACGATGACGGCGACCCACACCAGCGCCCGCTCGCGGGGCGTTGTGACGGGACTGGCGACGGGAGAGGCGACGACGGGCGCTCCGGAGGTGCTCACTCTTCGACGCTACGGCGGGCAGCCGACGCTCGAGAGCGGATTCCGGACATCAGCCCAGCGAATCCCGCCATCTCAGCAGTTCGACGACATGGTCGAGCTCGTAGTCGGGACCGCTGGTCGACGCCTCGAACAGGGTGACTCCGAGCTCGAGCTGCTTCTCGAGCACGTCGCGGTGGATGCCGCCCGCCCCGTGCGTGCTCACGTGCGTCGACAACTCGATCTCCGCAGGATCGCGCCCGACCACCGAGCACCAGTCGTGCAGAACGCCGAGCTTGCGCGTCAGGGTTTCGGTGTCCGAGAAGCTGTGCCAGATGTCGGCGTGCTCGGCCACGATCTTGAGCGTCTTCTTCTCACCACCGCCGCCGATCAGGATCGGGATGCGCCGTGTGGGGGGCGGGTTGAGCTTGCCCCACCTGGCCTTGATGCGCGGCAGATCCTCGGCGAGCGCGTCGAGGCGCGACCCCACCGTGCCGAACTCGTAGCCGTACTCGTCGTAGTCGCGCTCGAACCACCCGGACCCGGTGCCGAAGATGAATCGACCCGCGCTGCCCGAGTGCGCGCTGATGTGGTCGATCGTCCGAGCCATGTCGGCCTGCAGGTCGGGGTTGCGGTAGCTGTTGCAGTTCACGAGAGCACCGAACTCGACGCGCGAGGTCTGTTCGGCCATCGCCGCGAGCATGGTCCACGACTCGTAGTGCAGCCCGTCTCGCGCACCCGACAACGGGAAGAAGTGATCCCAGTTGAAGACGATGTCGACGCCGAGGTCTTCGAGCCGTTGCACGGTCTCGCGGATCGTCGGATAGAGCGCGTGCTGAGGTGCAACCTGCACGCCGATGCGGATGGGGCGCGCGCTCATCCGCGGCGGCCCATGAACTTCTGCAGCGCGGCGAGTTCTTCCTCGCTCGGCCCATCCTTCTTACCCGCGCCGCCGAGCCCGAATCCCGATCCGGATGCGCCACCCGACGTCGCCTTCACCCCGCTGGCGAGCGCCGCATTCTCGGCCGCGCGCTTGGCCGGATTGCCCGACTTCGACTTTTTCGCCGGCTGCGGCTTCTTCTTGCCGCCGTAGCTCGCACCCGGGATCGGCCCCATGCCGGGCACCTGCGGCACCCCGCCCTTGGCGACTGTCTTCATCATCTTGGCGGCCTGCTCGAAGCGGGCGACCAGCTGGTTGACGTCGGTCACCGTGGTTCCGGAGCCGCGCGCGATGCGCACCCGGCGCGATCCGTTGAGCAGTTTCGGGGTGGTGCGCTCCTGCAGCGTCATCGACTGAATGATGGCCTCGGTGCGGGTGATCTCGCGCTCGTCGAAGTTGTCGAGCTGCTCGCGCATGCCGCGCGCGCCGGGCAGCATGCCCAGCATCCCCTTGATCGAGCCCATGTTCTTGAGCTGCTGCATCTGCTTGAGGAAGTCGTCGAGCGTGAAGGTGTCCGTCGCGAACTTCTCGGCGGTCTTGCGCGCCTCTTCTTCGTCGAAGGCCTGCTGCGCCTGCTCGATGAGCGTGAGGATGTCGCCGAGATCCAGGATGCGGCTGGCCATGCGATCCGGATAGAACGGCTCGAAATCGTCGAGACCCTCACCCGTCGAGGCGAACATGATCGGCCGGCCCGTCACGGATGCCACCGACAGTGCCGCGCCACCGCGCGCGTCGCCGTCGAGCTTGCTGAGCACAACGCCCGTGAAGTCGACGCCCTCTTGGAAGGCGCGGGCCGTGGTCACGGCGTCCTGACCGATCATCGCGTCGATGACGAACAGCACCTCGTCGGGATCGACCGCCTTGCGGATGTCTGACGCCTGCTTCATCAGTTCGGCGTCGATGCCGAGACGGCCCGCCGTGTCGACGATGACCGTGTCGTACAGCTTGCGCTCGGCCTCCTTGACGCCGTCCTTGGCGACCTTGACCGGGTCGCCCACGCCGTTGCCCGGCTCGGGTGCGAACACTGGAACGCCGGCCTGTCCGCCGACGACCTCGAGCTGCTGCACGGCCTGGGGGCGCTGCAGGTCGGCGGCGACGAGCAGCGGGGTGTGCCCGTCTTTGGCCAGCCACTTGGCGAGCTTTCCCGCGAGCGTCGTCTTTCCGGCGCCCTGCAGACCGGCGAGCATGATGACCGTCGGAGGCTTCTTGGCGAACTCGAGGCGGCGCTGCTGGCCGCCCAGGATCGACACCAGTTCGTCGTTGACGATCTGCACGACCTGCTGGGCCGGGTTCAGGGCCTTGTTGACCTCGTCGCTCAGCGCGCGCTCGCGCACCTTGCCGGTGAAGTCTTTGACCACCTCGAGCGCGACGTCGGCGTCGAGCAGCGCGCGACGGATTTCGCGGACCGTTCCATCGATGTCGGCGGGGGTGAGCTTGCCCTTGCCGCGCAGATTGCGGAAGGTCGCGGTGAGGCGATCCGAGAGGTTTCCGAAGGTGGCCATGGTTCCGCCAGCCTAATCGCTCGAGAAAAACGGGGCTGTTACAGGAACGTGAGCGCCGCGATCACCAGCACCACGAACGACGGCAGCATCGAGAGCACGAGCGCCACGAGCGAGAGACCGCGGTGCGCTCGGCGGATGATGCCCACCAGCGCGAAGACGATGCCGACGATCACGATGCCCAGCCCGACGAAGAACAGCGCGATGTAGAGCGAACTGCGGGTGCCGGAGGGATCGAACTGGTTGGCGACCCCAGTGAGGAAGCTGAATCCGATCAGGAAGCCGCCGACCAGCGCCAGCAGGATCGCCAGGATGGGGATCAGCGGCGAGCGCCCCTTCTTGGCGACACTGGCGGCGGAGTCCGGGATCGCAGAGTCGCTGGTGGTCATGGGGCGAGCCTAGTCGTGGCCGATAAAGTCGAAGCATGGCGCTGCCGCTTCCCTTCGACGGACACTTCCCCGAGATCCACCCCACGGCGTGGGTCGCGCCGAACGCCACACTGATCGGCCGGGTGCGCGTGCTGGCGCACGCGAGCGTCTTCTACGGCGCCGTGCTGCGCGGCGACCTGGCCGACATCGTGCTGGGCGAGGGCAGCAACCTGCAGGACAACTCGACGATCCACGTCGACGCCGGGGTTCCGGCCACGATCGGCGCCGGCGTCGGCATCGGGCACGGCGCGATCATCCACGGCACGACGATCGAAGACGGCTGCCTGATCGGCATGGGCGCTGTGCTGCTCAATCATTCGGTGATCCGTGCGGGCGCGTTCGTGGCCGCGGGGGCCCTGGTGCTCGAGCGGCAGGAGATCCCGGCGGGGATGCTGGCCGCCGGCGTCCCCGCGAAGGTGCGCGGCGAGCTCGACGAAGCCGGGGCCGAGCGCGTGCGCCTCAACGCGATCCAGTACCAGGAGCTCGCGGAGCGGCATCGGGCGTCGCAGGAAGGTTTCTAGTCGATGGCCCGCTCAAGCAGCTGTCTGGACGATTCGAACCCGAGCCGCTCGTAAAGGGGCACTGACCCGCTGCCAGAGTGCACCGTCACTCGCACGCCGCCGTGACCTATGGCGTAGTCGAAGGCGGCATTCACCAGCGCCGATCCGATACCGCGGCCACGGTGCTGCGGCATCACGAAAACACTCTGAATGTCGGCGGACGTCCGCCCCATCAAGCCGGGCCGCGGCACGCGCGGAAGCAGAGCAACCCACGCCATCCCGACCGTCTCGTCAGCGAGTCGTGCGAGGAACACAGCGTGCGAATCCTGATGCGCAGCCCACCATCGGGAGAGCTCCGCGGTGAAGTCGTCGTCGGTGGTGCGCGAGCGTTCGCCGTCATCAGCCATCAGCCACAGCAGGCGGGCCACCTCCCCGACATCGGCGAGTCCGCCCTGACTGATCCTCATGAAAGCCGCTCTAGCCGACCAGCTGGGCCGCGAAGACGCGCGCCGTGAAGCCGGTCAGGTCGCCGATGCTCTCGCCCTGACCGATGAGCTTGATCGGGATGCCGGTCTTCTCCTGCACGGCCAGCACGAATCCGCCCTTGGCCGAGCCGTCGAGCTTGGTGAGCACGAGGCCGGTGACACCCGCATGCTCGATGAACGCCTCGGCCTGGGCGACACCGTTCTGCCCGGTCGTGGCATCGAGCACCAGCAGCACCTCGGCGACCGGCGCGAGCTTCTCGACCACTCGGCGCACCTTGGTCAGTTCGTCCATCAGGCCGCTCTTGGTCTGCAATCGACCCGCCGTGTCGATGAGGACGATCTCGATGCCATCCTGAACGGCTTTCTGGACGGTCTGAAAGGCAACGGATGCCGGATCCTGCCCGGCTTGCTGCGGTCGCACCACCTGCGCCCCTGCCCGCTCGGCCCAGGTCGCGACCTGCTCGACCGCCGCGGCACGGAAGGTGTCGGCAGCGCCCACGATGACCGACCGACCGTAGTTCGTCAGGAACTTGGCGAACTTGCCGATGGTGGTCGTCTTGCCCACTCCGTTGACGCCGACGACGAGCACCACTGCCGGGCGGTTGGTCAGGGTGAGGGTCGAGTCGAGGCGCTCGAGGCGCAGTTCGATGATCTCGCGGAGCATCCTGTGCAGGTCGGTGGGATCGGTGGTCTTGTACTTCGCGACCATCTCCTGGAGTTCGTCGACGATCGCGTCGGTGATATCGGGACCGAAATCGGCCGAGAGCAGCGCGTCTTCGAGCGCGTCCCAGGTCTCGTCGTCGATGGTCTGGCGCGAGAACATCCCGCGGAGCGCGTGGCCGAGCGACCACGGCGCCGGGCGGGCGGGCGGCTCGGCCGGGGCGGGTTCGGCCAGGGCGGGTTCGGCCGGGGCAGGCGCGGCCGGCGCGGTCTCGGCGACCGGTTCGGGCTCGACCGCGGGCTCGTCGGCCGGCTCGTCGACGGGCTCGGCGGCCGGCTCCTGCAGCTGATCCTTCTGCTCGCGCCGCGCCGCGCGTCGCTCTCTCCACGTCAGCCTGGCCATGCTGTCAGCCTAATGAGCGTGCCCTCCAGGTGGCGTCAGGCAGGATGGTCGCGTGACCTTCGCCTTCATCCGCCACGGCCAGACCGACTGGAACCGTGACTACAAGCTCCAGGGCTCCAGCGACATCCCGCTCAATGCCGAAGGCCGCGAGCAGGCGCACGAGGCGGCAGGGATCCTGGCCGACGGCGGCTGGGAGGTCGTGGTCAGCTCTCCCCTGCGGCGTGCGCGCGAGACCGCGAGGATCATCGCGCACGACCTGGGGCTCGAGCTCGGCCCGAGCTACCCGGCGCTGGTCGAGCGCGACTACGGACCGTTGGAGGGGCAATCCTCGAGTGAGACCGTCGCGCGCTGGCCGCACCGCGACTACCCGGGGGCCGAGAGCCTCGACTCCGTGGTGAGCCGGGGCCTCGCGGGCCTCGCGAAAGTCGCCGATGACTTCCGCGACCGCGACGTGGTCATCGTGGCGCACGGCACGATCATCCGGTACACGCTCGCAGCGCTGGCAGGACGCCCCCTCGACGCGATCCGCAACGGATCGATCTCGACCTTCCGGCTCGATGGCGACCGCTGGGAGGTGTTGACCGTGAATGGCCAGCCGCTCGTGTCGCTGCAGGATGCTCCTGGCGCCGCTACCCCAGCAGCCGACCCGCGCGGTTCAGCGGGCTGACCCTCGGAACGAGCGCTGCACGGTGACTCCACCCGCCCTCTGCTAGCAGTGCGTCAGCTCGGACACCGCGCTCGTCAGCGTGTTGATCCCGCCGAGCAACGTCACCTGATCGACGCCGATCGACGCCATGGACGCCGACGTCGAGTTGGGGATGCAGTCATGGTGAACCGTGTACAACGGCTCTCCCAAAGCGCCGGCGTAGGCGCCCCCGGCGAGGGCATCCGGGAAGTTCTCACCGGTCGCGATGAATGCGCCAGACGCCGAGGCGAAGTAGGCGGCGTTGATGTTCTTGGACGCCTCATAGCGATCGGCACCGCCCAAGCGCGTGACATTGCCGGCGCCGAAGATGCCGTCGAGCTGGCTCTCGATCGCGGGCGACACACTGTTCGGCCCGCCGGTGATCACCACGTGAGTGACCCCCAGGTCGGTGAAGAGCTGCAGCGTGGCACTCGGAAGGCTGCTCGATGGACCATTCACGAGCAAGACCGGCGCGCCGACGGTGGAGGCGGCAGGACCGGCACTGAGCGCATCCGGGAAATTGAAGCCGTTCGAGATGAAGATGGTCGACGCGGTGCCGAAGGTCTCGGCCAGGTTCCGTGAGGCATCGAAGCGGTCTGCGCCGCCGATGCGCGTCACATTGCTCGGATCGGAGACCAGTGCCTGGAGCGCCGTGAAGACGGAGTCCGAGACGGAGTTGACCCCGCCGAGCACCACGATGTGAGTGGGGTTCAGGGTCTGGATGGTCGACGACACGTCGCTGGGAAGGCTGGTCGGGGTGGTCAGCAGGATCGGCGCGTGACTGCGAACGGCGACCGGGCCCGCGCTCAGCGCGTCGGGGTAGTTGTAGCCGTTGGTGACGTAGACGGTGTCCGCGCCGCTCGGGTACGCCTGCTTGGCGATGTCGTCCGCGTTGACGAAACGGTCGGCGCCCTGGATTCGGCTCACGTCGACCTTGCGGAAGGTGCCGGACACGGGCGACGAGACCGACCAGGTGCCCCAGGACAGCGTCAGGGTGTAGCTGTGGGTGCCCGCGGACACGCTGGTCAGCGGAATGTAGAACACGCCGTAGCCGGCTTGCGCCGTGATCGGCGTCGTCGAGCCATCCACGTAGAGATTCGCCTGCAGAGAGAACGACCGCGTGTTCACCTGCCCCCCGATGAAGCTGGTCGCCACCCCGCTCGTCGCCGGGGCGGTGATGATGGGGGTCGGAACGGTGACGCTCGGCTCCCAGTCAGGATTCTGCTGAAAGACCGACGGCCCGTCGCCCGGGGAGATCAACGAGAACGCCGTCGAGGCGTAGTCGCCCGAGCACGACGTCCCGCTGGTGGACGCCGACACGACGCCGATGGCCCATCCGGCCGCCATGACCGCGCCTCCGCTGTCGCCGGGCAGCACGCATTCGCTGGTGATGATCGAGTTCACCGTCACGGTCTGCCCGGAGGGTCCTACGTCGACCGCCTGGTCGACATCGAGCACCGACCCGCATGACCATCCGGTCCTCACCCCGGACTTGCACACCGGCATCCCGACGGTCGGAAACGTGACGTCGTAGATCGGAGTGGGGGCGCTGGCCAGCGGCGCACCGCCGCCGCCGCCCCAGGTCAGCGCCGACGATTGCTGGACGGCCGATCCCCCGGTGACGTCGATGAGCCCCGAGTCGTATCCCGAGCCGAACTGGTTCGAGCCGGCATGGAGGTCACCGAGCAGTCCGCTGTCGCTCGCCGTGTTGAAGTTGCCCGCTTGGGTGAACGACAGCGAGTCGATGTGACCGTTGATGGTGTCGATGTTCTCGAAGCAGTGGCCTGCGGTGGCGATCTGCCGCGCACCGGTGGAGATCTTGAATCCGGTGTAGCCGACCGAGCAGACGGTGTCGGTGGCGCCGTCGCTCCAGTAGAAGCCCGAGCCGTCGTAGATGCTCGAGGCGGGGACGAAGGAGCGCTGGGAGTAATCGGGCACCGTGAACGAACCGCGATCCGCGACCGCGCCGAGCTTCGTCGCCGCTGCGGCATCCGCGTCCGACGAGACGTAGACGCGCAACGTGGTGCCCTGCAGGCGCGAGCCGCGCACATGAACTCCCTGGTGCTTGAGCGCGGTGAGAGTGCGGGCGGCGTCCGCGGCGGCCGCGGCTTCGGCCTCGTACTGTTCGGCCGAAATCCCGAGGTCGCGCTTCAGGGCGGCGACCAGCGCGGCCGGCAGTTTCGCGGCGTCTGCGGCGAACGACCCGAGCGGGTACTGACCCATGCGACCGTCGGGAGAGGGCGGGGTCGGCGGCGTCGGAGCCGCCGTCGCCTTCGCGATGGGAGCCATCACGGGCGCCGCGACCGCAGGAGAGACGGCCGTCACTACCCCGATGACGAGTGCACCGGCCACGATGATGGCCCGACCACGTGCTGAACGAACCCCGATAACCATCTCGCCCCCGGTTGCGTGTTGCAGAGGCCAAAGGCGACTGTCTCTCGGAGATTACCCGAGGTGGGTCCCGGGCGCTACGCCGCGGTGGCCGGCTGCTGCCCCGCGCCGATCATCCCGCCAGGTAGAGCACGACGCCGACGCCGACCAGGAGGATGCCGCAGCCCACCAGGATCAGCGTCCACACCTCGAGCGAGAGGCTGACGAACACGGAGCGCGGCGGCCGAACCGGGTGTCCGGTTTCCGGATCGAACGCGGGGGTGGACGCGTCCACCCGCCGCACGACCACCCGATCGAGGATTGCCAGCAGCCCGCCCCCGATGATGAGACCGACGCCCACCCCGATGGCGAGCCGGGATCCGGTGCCCAGCCCGGCAAGCGCCGCGATCACCACGCCGAGACCAACTCCGACGACCGCGCAGACGACCACCGCGGCGCCCCACCGCGTTGTGGCCTTCATGCGGTTCCCCCGGTCATGGGGCCACCGTAGCGGAGCGCTAGGTCGCGAGTCGTGCGGCGAGCGCGATCCGTCCGCGGTGCAGCTGCGTCTTCACGGTGCCGACGCCGACGCCGAGGGCGACGGCGATCTCTCGCACGGACTGATCCTGGAGGTAGTGCAGCACGCACACCTGGCGCATGCGGCGCGGAAGGGTGTCCAGGGCCGCGACCACATCCAGGTCGCGCCCGACCTTGTCGAGCGGGTCTTCGAGAGCGGGTGGCCGCATCCGGTCGGCGACCCGGCGACCGACGGCGTCTCGTCGATGCACATCTCGCGCGCGATTGCTTGCGACGACGGTCACCCATGCGGCGACGTTGCGCGGCCACTCCCGGTCGCGGTGGGTCAGGAGCTGCACGAGCGCTTCTTGCACCGCGTCGGCCGCTCCGTCGCGGTCACCGGCGATCATCCTCACGGCCGAGACCACGCGAGGGTACTCGGTGCGGACGAACTCCGCGACGTCGAAGTGACGCAGTTCATCGTCCGTCGGCCGCGCGGGGGCGGCGGCGCGCATCCGTCCCGACGCGACCAACGCCGCGGTTCGCGGCACTGGTCGAGGCACCGCCGGGAAGAGCGCTGTCATGATGCCGCCAGAGTAGCGACGCACGGTTGTCATATACTCGCCATGACGAACACAGGTCAGCCCACTGTCAACCACCCGACGACCCTCTGAGAGGCGCGAATGGATCCCGTGCTGGCCGACCCCGAAGCTCGGCGGCTGCTGAGCACCATCTATCGGGTGCGGCCGAAGACCAGATCAGAGCTGCGAGAGCTGCAGGCGCTGCCCCATGATCGCGTTCCCGAGCTGCTCGAACGGTTGGATGCCGCGGGGCTCATTGCCCTCGATGGGGAGGCGATCGAGGCGCTCTCGCCCGATCGCGCGATGTCCGCAGCGACCGAACGTGTCGTCGCCTCGGAGATGGAGGGATTGCGCGCACTCGCCGTCTCGGCTACCGCGCTCTCGGCCCTCACGCGCGATTGGGAGGTCGGCGGATCCCCGGACGACACCGCGCCCTGGGCCGAGTTCGTGCACGGCCACGAGGCGCAGTGGAAGGCGTGGCCGCGCTATGCCGTGACCCACCCGCCGCGCAATCCGGTGAACCTTTACCCCGATCTCTCGATCATCCGCTCGCTCATGGTTCCGACGATGACCGAGGAGGAGAAGCGCCTCGTCGCCCAATCCGGGATCCGCGGCGTCTTCTCCCGGGCGGTGCTCGCGGTCGACGAAGATCGTGCGTTCCTCGAGGAGCTGAGCGCGCTCGGCATGCGCGTGCGTGTCGCGGACTCCATCCCCAGCTGGGCGTACGCCGACCGTGGAGTGCTGTGCGCGCTCCCACTCGACTGGGCCGAGCATCCACCGAGCAGTATCGCCATCGTCACGCACCCCTCGATCACCGAGATCGTCTCGCTGTACGTCGAGAGCGTCTGGGACAAGGCGGTCGACTTCCCCTTGGGCGACGACGGGTGGCACCCCGTGCTGAGGCTCCTCGAGCGCGGACTCTCGGATGCCGCGATCGCCCAGAGCCTGGACATCTCCCCTCGCACCGTGCACCGTCGCATCGCCGAGGCGATGGAGCACTTCGCGGTGCGCACGAGATTCGAACTCGGCGTTGCGTGGGCGCGGTGGAGCTCTGAGTGAAGGCCATTTCTGGCCTTCACGGCAGGGCCGGTCACGCCCGTCCCAGCGCCGAGGCCCGTCTCGGGCTTCGGTTCACCTCTGTGGACTAGGCCGTCGCGCCCTCCGGCGCCGCCACGCGCTGGCCGACCACGGCGCTCACACCGTCCTGCCGCATCGAGACGCCGTAGAGGGCATCCGCGATCTCCATGGTCCGCTTCTGATGCGTGATCACGATGAGCTGCGAACTGGCCCGCAGATCTTGCAGGATCGTGAGCAGGCGACCCAGGTTCGCATCATCGAGCGCCGCCTCGACCTCGTCGAGGATGTAGAACGGGCTCGGACGCGCCTTGAAGATCGCGATCAGCAGGGCGACCGCCGCCAGCGACCGTTCGCCACCGCTGAGCAGCGAGAGCCGCTCGATCTTCTTGCCTGCCGGCTTGACCGTCACTTCGATCCCCGTGGTCAGCAACTCGTCGGGATTGGTCAGGAACAGGCTGCCCGTGCCACCGGGGAAGAGCACCGGGAACACCTCGTCGAAGGCCGCGCGGGTGTCGTCGAAGGCGGCAGCGAAAATGTCCTGCATCTTCTCGTCGATCTCGTCGATGATCGTGAGCAGGTCTTTGCGCGTCGCCGTCAGGTCGGAGAGCTGCTCGGTGAGGAACTTGTGGCGCTGCTCGAGTGCCGCGAACTCCTCGAGGGCCAGCGGGTTCACCCGCCCCAACTGCGCCAACTTGCGTTCGGCGGAGGCGAGGCGCGCCTGCTGCTTGGTGCGGTTGAAGGCAACCGTCTTGGCCGGGGCAGAGCCATCCAGGCTCTGCGCGTTGACAACTGGCGTGAGATCAACGGCGTCGTTGTCGAGACTCGGCGCCGTCACCAGATCCTCGTCGAGCAGCACCGGCACGTCGGGCCCGTATTCGGCGACGAGCACCTCCTCGTCGAGGCCGAGCTCCTCCGCGGCACGCTCGAGCAGCGTCGACAAGTGCAGCTTCTTCTCGTAGGCCTGCATCTCGAGGCCGTGCACGTTGTCGTTGAGGGCCTGGAACCGGTCGCGGAGGCCGTTCTCGTTGCGGCGCAGCTCCTGCAGTTCCTCGTTCTGCTTGGCGCGCTCGGCCTCGGCAGCGGCGAGGGCCACTCTGGCCTGCGAGACCGAGCGGTCGGCGACATCCAGAACCGCAGGAAGCGCGTCGGTCACCCCGGTCGCCGCCTGGACCTGGCGCTGACGCAGGACCGCGAGGCGGGCGGACTCCTCGGCGGCGGCGCGCTCTGCCTCGAGCTGCTTCTGCAGCGAGTCGGCCTGCGCGTGCTGGGCGCGCACCCGCTCGCGCGCGGTCTCGAGCTCGATCCTGGCCTGCACCTCGGCCGCGCGGGCGGCTTCGAGCTCCGCGACGAGGGCGTCACGACTGCTCACATCGAGGATCGGGCGGGGCGTCGCCGCATGCGCGTCGCGCTCGCCGATGGCGCGTTCCACCGCCGCGTCGGCAGCTTCTGCGGCCTCGGTCAGCTGCCGAACCGCCTCGGCCAGGCGCTCGCCCTCGGCCTGCGCGCCCTCGAGCTGCGCGCGGGAGCGACCCACAGCCTGGCTGCGCTCGGCGAGTCGCGCGTCGAAGGCCTTGAGCGCGGCAGCCGCCTGGGCCGCATCGATCTGGGCTCCATCGAGCTGCTCGCGCTTCTCGGCCAGGGCGAAGCGCAGGCGCTCGATCGCGGTGGTGACCTCGACCAGCTTCTCTTGTGCGGCGTCGCGCTCGGCGACCAGCTCGAGGGTGCTGCGCCCCGCGCCGGTTCCGCCGCGGAGCACGTAATCGGTCAGCACATCGCCATCGCGGGTGATGACCGTCAAACCTCCGATCTTGAGCTTCGCGAGGGCCGGCCACGAGGCCCGGGCGGCGGCGAGGTCGTCGACGACGACGGTCCGAGCGAGCAGCCCCAGGATGCCGCGGGGGGCTGTGACGAGGGTGGCTGCCGCCTTCGCGCCGGTCGGCAGGGGGCCAAGCGCTGCGACGTCGTCGGCCGCGTCGACGTCGGCCACCACGATCTCGACCCGTCCGGCATCGTGATCGCGCGCGTGCGCGAGGGCCGACAGGCCGGCATCGCGAGAGTCGGCGAGCACCGCATCCGCGAGCGTGCCGAGGGCCGCCGCGATCGCCGCCTCGTATCCGGACTGCACCTGCACGTGCTCGGCGACCAGACCGCGGATCCCGCCTGCCGACAGGATCGACGCCGATCCGTCCTTCTGGTCCACGGCCATCGACAGAGCCGAGGTGCGCGCAGCGAGCGCGTCGCGCTCGCGCTCGGACGCGTGCAGCTCATCCCGTAGCGCCTCCACCTCGGCCTGGAGCACCTTCACGGCGGCGTCGGCGGTCTCGACCGCGGCCGCCAGTTCGCCGTCCGAGCCCGCCTCGTCCTGGTCGCCTTCGATCTGCAGCAACTCGGCGCGAGCCTGTTCGCGGCGTTGCTCGGCCGCCTCGAGCGCGGCACGCTGGCGGTCGAGCTCACCGCGGGTGGCGGTGCGGCGCGACTCGGCGGCATCCACTTGACCGCTCAGTCGGCCCTGCTCGAGGTCGTGCTGCGAGATCAGAGTGCTCTGCGCGCTGATCTCCTCGTCGAGCGAGTCGAGCGAGGCACGAGCCGTGGCGGTGGTCGCACTCGCCCGGCCGAGCAGCTCTTCGACCTCGGCCACGCCGGCGGCAAGACGCGTCGCCTCCTCGCGCGCGTCGTCGACCATGCGCGGCGAGATGGTGGACGCCATTCCGGGCAGTTCGGCCTGCTGGCCTAGCAGCGCGAGGCGCTGGTTCGCGAGGGTGAAGAGCGAACGCAGGTGATCCTGCACCTGCTCGAGGCCGAACGCCACCTGGCGGGCGGCGTCGACCGTGTCGCCGGTCATGGTCTGCTCGAGCCGGGCCTGGCGCAGCTTGGCCTGATCGAGTTGCTCCTGCAGCACCAGGCGCTCGGTCTTGCGCTCGCTCTCGCTGCGGCTCACATCGCTGATCGCGGTGCGCAGCTCGACGACCTCGTCGGCCAGCAGGCGGGCGCGTGCATCCCGCACGATCGCCGCGATGGTCTGCGCTTCGCGTGCGATCTCGGCCTGCTGCCCGAGCGGCTTGAGCTGACGGCGGATCTCGCCGGCCAGGTCCGAGAGGCGGGTCAGGTTGGCCTGCATCGCCTCGAGCTTGCGCAGCGTCTTCTCTTTGCGACGACGGTGCTTCAAGATGCCCGCCGCCTCTTCGATGAAGCCGCGGCGCTCCTCGGGGGTGGCGTGCAGCACCTGGTCGAGTTGGCCCTGCCCGACGATGACGTGCATCTCGCGACCGAGTCCGGAGTCGCTGAGCAGCTCTTGGACGTCGAGCAGTCGGCACTGCTCGCCGTTGATCGCGTACTCGCTGCCGCCGTTGCGGAACAGCGTGCGCGAGATGGTGACCTCGCTGTAGTCGATGGGCAGCGCGCCATCCGCGTTGTCGATGGTCAGCAGCACCTCGGCGCGACCCAGCGGACCCTTCGTCGCGGTCCCCGCAAAGATGACGTCCTCCATCTTGCCGCCGCGGAGGGTCTTCGCCCCCTGCTCCCCCATCACCCAGGCGAGCGCGTCGACCACGTTGGACTTGCCGGACCCGTTCGGCCCGACCACGGCGGTGACGCCGGGCTCGAAGGCGAAGGTGGTCGGCTGCGCGAACGACTTGAAGCCCTTGAGGGTCAGACTCTTGAGGTACACACCGACCTCCGTCCGCTTCGTCGTTGCACTCGTCTACGGTACCGGTACGGATGAGGTGGGCATCTTCGATGCGGAGGTCACGAGATGAGCGCGTTCACGATCGACGAGGTCGCGATCCCGCGCAGCATCGCCGACGATCGCGACGGCGTATTCGCCGGGATGATGGCGGTGCGCAACGCGGTCGAGGTCGCTGCATACGGCATCCCCGAGGTGGCGGTCAGCGCCGAGGAGATGCTGCCGACCTATCTCGACGAGCACGAGCCGAAGCGCGTGCTGCTCGCCAGAAGCGAGCGAGCCGTGGTCGGCCGCGCCGTACTCCAGACGCAGCTCGACGCGCCGGCGACCGCGGGTGACGGGGTCGGCTGGATCGACGTGCAAGTGCACCCCGACCACGAGGGGAAGGGGATCGGCCGGGCGCTCGCCGACGCGGTCGACGCCCTGGCGCGCGAGGCGGAGCTCGATCGGCTGATCACCTATGCGGTCTCGGCGGATGCGCCCGGCGAACGCCTGATCGCCCCGACCGGCTTCGGCTCGGTGCCGGCCGGCAATCGCGAGGTGCGCTTCCTGCTCGCCAGAGGGTGGACCCTCGAGCAGGTCGAACGGGGAAGCAGGTTCGCGCTCCCGGCTGACCCGGCCGCGCTCGCCGGCTTGCGTGCGGACGCGGAGGAGCACGCCCGCGACTACCGAGTTCTCGCCTGGACGGGCGCGACGCCTCCCGAGCTCCTCGACGACCTGGCGGCTCTGCAGACACGTATGAGCACCGACGCGCCGAGCGCCGGGCTGGACGAACCGCTCGACGTCTGGTCGGCCGAGCGGATCGCGACCCGGGAAGCGCAGCTGCTGAACTCCCCCCAGCAGTTGCTCACGGCGGCGGCACGGCACGAGCCGAGCGGTCGACTCGCCGGATTCACCCGGCTCAGCGCTCCCCACGATCTCGCCAAGTCGGTGAGCCAATGGGACACGATCGTGCTCCGCGAGCATCGCGGGCACCGCCTCGGGATGCTGCTCAAGGTCGCGAACCTGCAGCTGCTCGCCGAGGCCGCGCCCGGGCGTCCGTCGGTGCTCACCTGGAACGCCGAAGAGAACCGGCCCATGCTCGCCGTCAACGAGGCGGTCGGATTCGCTCCGATCGGGTACGAAGGGGCGTGGAAGAAGCAGCTCTAGCGGACCCTTTGGCAGAACGCGCAGAAGTGCGAGCCGCGGTTCATGAAGCTCTCGCGCACGATCGGACGACCGCAGCGCGGGCACGGCTCGCCGTGCCGTCCGTAGGCGTTGAGCGAGTGCGAGAAGTACCCGGACGCGCCGTTGACGTTCACGTACTGCGCGTCGAAGCTGGTGCCACCCTCGGCCAGGGCCTTACCGAGCACGGCTCGCACCTCGGCCAGCAGGGCAGTGGCCCGCGGGCGACTGAGGGTGGCCGTCGGTTGGTTGTAGTGCACGCGGGCCGCCCACAGCGACTCGTCCGCGTAGATGTTGCCGACCCCGCTGATCAGGGTCTGGTCGAGCAGGGCGCGTTTGATGGTGGTCTGCTTGCGTGCCAGGGCTCGCAGAAAGGCCCGGTCGTCGAAGCGCGGGTCCATCGGATCGCGGGCGATGTGCGCCACCTGGCTGGGCACCAGCTGCTCCGGATGATCGACGGTGGCCACCAGGCGATCCAGGGCCATCGAGCCGAAGATCCGCTGGTCGACGAAGTCGACGCGCGAGTCTCCGCGCTCGGGATGCCGCACCTCGAGCACCACGCGGGTCAGCCGGTCGCGGGGTGCCGTGCGCTCGCGCAGCAGCACCTGGCCGCTCATGCCGAGGTGGATGGTGAGCGCTTCGGTCGGCTCCGAACCCGGCGGCACGGCAAGAGGAATCCAGAGGAACTTGCCGCGCCGCTCGGGAACCCCGAGCACCGCGTCGGTGAGCCGCTGGACGAAGTCCTCGCTCGGTCCGTCATGACGCCGCAGCGAGCGCTCGTCGAGCACCTCGACATGCGTCACGGTCGCACCCGTCACCGCGGGCTCGAGACCGGATCGCACGACCTCGACCTCGGGAAGTTCCGGCATCGATCAGCCCGTCTAGCGCTTCGGGCGCTGCAGCACGGCCCACGCCGCGAGCGCCGCGGCCATCTCGGCCTGCTTCTTGCTCGACCCGTCGCCGGTGGCGATCGGAGTGCCCCCGACGATCACCGTCGCGTGGAAGCGCTTCGAGTGGTCGGGGCCGCTGTCGCTGACCTCGTAGACGGGCAGGCCGCGACCGGTACGGGTCGAGAGCTCCTGCAGGCTGGTCTTCGGGTCCATGGCGGCCCCGAAGCGATCGGGATCGGCCAGCAGCGGAGCGATCAGGCGCAGCACCAGGGCGGTCGCGACATCCGGGCCCAGCGAGAGGTAGGTGGCGCCGATGATGGCTTCGACGCAGTCGGCGAGGATCGACGACTTCTGCCGCCCGCCGGTGAGCTCCTCGCCGCGCCCCAGGAGGATGTACGACCCGAGGTCGATCCCCACGGCGATCTCGGCCAGAGCGACCGACGAGACCAGGCTGGCGCGTCGCTTGGCCAGCTCACCCTCGTCGAGATCCGGGTTCTCGGTGTAGAGCATCACCGTGACGGCCTGACCCAGGATCGAGTCGCCGAGGAACTCGAGGCGCTCGTTGTGAGCCAGTCCGCCGTTCTCGTACGCGTACGAGCGGTGCGTCAAAGCCAACTGCAAGAGGTCAGGATCGATCTCAACGCCGAGTGTGGCGCTGAGGCGAGAGCGCTCCGGGGGAACGCCAGCGTCGCCCGAAGGGCGAGCCATGAACTCAGACGTCCGCGACCTTGCGGCCCTTGTACTCCAGGTACAGGGGGGTGCCGGTCGAGTCTTCGACGACCTTGGCGCGGTGCGGCAGCGAGTAGACGGTCTTGCCGTTCTCGATGGTCTTGACGAGCTGAACCGGCGTCGCCTTCCACTGCGAGCGGCGAGCGTGCGTGTTGCTGCGCGACTGCTTGCGCTTGGGAACGGCCATGACTGTCTCTTCTCTGGTTGCTGCGCGCGGCGGCGCTACTGCTCGGTGTCGTGCGCGGTGTCTGGGGTGAAGCCCTGCAGTGCCGCCCACCTCGGGTCGAGCACCTCACGCGGCTTCCGATCCGGATCGGCCGCCAGTTTCTTACCCGTTTCCGGATCGAGACCAGGGCAATCCGGCCGGCAGACCGGCTGGAACGGCAGTGCCAGCACCACCGCATCCCGCACGACGGGTTCAAGATCTACGTAGTCATCGTGAACCGCGAAGTCGAAAGCTTCATCAGGAGAATACGCGAAAAGCTCCTGGATTTCGAGTTCGAGGGGCAGCGTGATCGGGTCGAGGCAGCGCACGCACTCCCCCACTGCCGTCGTCTCGACCTCGGCCGTGACCAGGATGCCGTCGTGCAGCCCCTCCAACCGCACGTCGAGCGCGATCGGCTCACCCTCCTTGACGTACGCGACCGACTCGCCCCACCGCTCGGGCAGCGGGAACTCGAGGGCGCGCTCGCGCATCTCGCCCGGCTTGTGCATGAGGTCGAAGACGGGGAGATCGAAGGGCGACTTGTGAGCGGGCACGAGGGGTGAGTTTACTCGCAGGCCCGGCGGTCACGCAGGCTCGGCGGTCACGCAGGCTCGGCTGTCACGCAGGCCCGGCGGTCACGCAGGCCGCGCGCGTTGCCCCCGCTGACGGATCGGGGCATTCGTCCACGTCTCGTGGACGAATGCCCGCTCTATTCAGCGAACGAGACGCGCCGCGCGGTCAGATCGCCTCGACCGCGGTGAACGCCTCGTCGTAGATCGTGAGCGCCGTCGCGACCTGCTCGGCGGTCACGGTGCAGGGCGGGACGACGTGGATGCGGTTGTCCGCTGTGAACGGCAGCAGCCCGCGCTTCAGCAGCTCGGCTTTCAGCAGCCCGACGGTCGCCGGAGCGACCGGCTCGCGGGTCGCCGCATCCTGAACCAGATCCAGCGCCCAGAACACCCCCAGCCCGCGCACCTCGCCGATCATCGGATGCCGCGACGCCAACTCGAGCAACCCGGGCCCCAGCACCTCGCGTCCGATCGTGGCGGCGTTCTCGACAATGCCCTCCTCGTCCATCGCATCGATCGACGCGACGATGGACGCCATGGCCAGCGGGTGCCCGCTGTAGGTGAGGCCACCGGGGAACACCTGGTCGTCGAACTCCTTCGCGATCGCCTCGGAGATGATGACGCCCCCCGCTGGCACATAGCCCGAGTTGACGCCCTTTGCGAAGGTGATCAGATCGGGAATGACCCGATGCGGGTTGATCTCGGCGTTCTGCCAGGCGAACCAGTCGCCGGTGCGGCCGAATCCCGACATGACCTCGTCGACGATCAGCATGAAGCCGTACTTGTCGGCGAGCGCGCGCAGACCCGCGAAGTAGCCGGGCGGCGGTACGAGCACGCCGGCCGTGCCGGGCACGCCCTCGACGATGAGCGCCGCGATCGAGTGCGGCCCCTCGACTTGGATGATGCGCTCGAGGCTGTGCAGGGCCCGCTCGCTCTCCTGCTCGGGCGTGGTCGACCAGAACTCGGAACGGTAGGCGAACGGCCCGAAGAAGTGCACGTGCCCGCGCGCGAACTCGTTGGGCACGCGGCGCCAGTCGCCGGTGGCGACGATCGCGGCTCCGGTGTTGCCGTGGTAGCTGCGGTACTGGCTGAGGATCTTGTCGCGGCCGGTCACCAGGCGCGCCATGCGCATGGCGTTCTCGTTGGCATCCGCGCCACCGTTGGTGAAGAACACCTTCTCGAAGGGGGCGCCTGCCTTGCTCAGGATGCGCTTGGCCGCCTCGCCGCGGGCCAGGTTCGCGTGAGCAGGCGCCACCGTCGGAAGCATCGCGGCCTGCTCCTGGATCGCCGCCACCACCTTCGGATGCGCGTGCCCGATGTTGATGTTCACGAGCTGACTCGAGAAGTCGAGGTAGCGGTTGCCGTCGAAGTCCCACACCTCGCAGCCGAGGGCACCCGCGATCACGAAGGGATGCAGCGCGCCCTGTGCCGACCAGGAGTGGAAGACGTGCGCGCGGTCCAGCGCGACGGCGCGGACGCCGTCCTCCGGGTCGAGGTGATGGTGCTTGCTGGTCGGTTCGCTCATGATGTTCTTTCGGTCGGGTGTGGGGCGAACGTGGGGGCCTTTCGGCCCCCACGCCGGTGATGCGGGACTACTTGCCGCCCTCCTTGAGGGTGACGGTCAGCGGCGTGAACGAGGTGCCGAGCACGTCGACGCCCTCCGCCTTGAGTTCTTTCAACGCCTGCTCGACGTACTTGTTCGAGTACGCGGTGGCCGGCGGCTTGGTGGTGATGATGGTGGATCCGGTGTCATCCTTGGTGCCCAGCGCGATTTTCACCGTCTGGTCCCATGCCTTCTTCTGGATGACGCCGATCCCGCTCGTCGACGGCCAGATCAGCTTGTTGACCTCGTTGGTCATCCAGAGCTGGTGGCTCGTGCCGAGCGTGGATCCGGCCGCGGTCACGATGGCCGCCGCCTTCTCGGGGTTGTCGCGCGCGTAGATCCAGCCCTCGATCGACGCCTTGATGAACTTCTCGGTGTTGGCGGCGTATGTCTTGTCGCTGGCGAGCTTGTCGGCGTTGGCCCAGATGGCATCCTGGAGCATCGCCGTGCCCTCGTCGTTCCAGTTGATGACGTTGAGGTCGCTCGGCTGGTACAGCTTGCCGGTCTTGGGGTTCACCGTCTCGAGCACCTGCGCGTACTCGTTGTAGGTCATCGCCTGCGCCGCGTCGATGTCGCCCGCGAGGAAGCCGTTCATGTCGAAGGCCTGCTGCACGAGCGAGATCTGCTTCGTGGTGTCGATGCCGGCCTTCTGCATGCCGGCGAAGAGCTCCCACTGGTTGCCGTAGCCCCAACTGCCCACCTTCTTGCCCTTGAGGTCGGCGGCCGAGGTGATGTCCTTGTCCTTGAACGAGATCTGGGTCGTGCCGCTGCGCTCGAAGATCTGGGCCACATCGGTCACGTTGGTGCCCTGCTCGATCGAGCCGAGCACCTTCGGGACCCACGAGATCGCGTAGTCGGCGTCACCGGCGGCCAGCACGTCGATCGGGACGGTCGTGGTTCCCGCCTGTTTGATCGTGACGTCGAGGCCCTCCTTCTTGTAGAAGCCCTGGTCGACGGCGGCGTAGTAGCCGGCGAACTGCGCCTGGGCGACCCACTGCAGCTGCAACGTGATGGGGGTGAGTTTGCCGCCGGAGCTCGGCGTGGAATCCGAGGTGCCGCCGCCGCTTGCGCAGCCGCTGAGCACGAGCGCGGTCGCGACGCCGATCGCGCCGACGCCGAGCCTGATGCGTGTGCTGTGTTTCATGGTGCTTCCTCCTTCGTGGTGCTTCGTGGGGTGACCGGGCCTCGCCGGGATCCGGGAGGCACGTTCATGCGGATGCGCGATGCCACGTTGCAGCGGTCTCCAAGGCCAGGGTCACGCAGTAGAACACGAGACCGGTGATGATCGCCCCGAGCACGAATGCCCAGGCGAGCGGGTAGTTGCTCGACGAGACCGCCGAGGTGATCGAGGTGCCGAGTCCGTTGATCGGGCCGCCGAAGTCCTCGGCGATGAGCGAGCTGATCACGGCGAGCGACGAGGCGATCCGCACCCCGGTGAAGAAGTACGGGAGCGCACCCGGCAGCGTAACCGCGCGCGTGGTCTGCCAGCGGGTGGCGGCGTAGCTGCGCATCAGGTCCCGATGGATCGGCTGCACCGTGCGCAGGCCGCGCAGGGTGTTGAAGTAGACCGGGATGAAGGCGGCGATCGCGGCGATCAGGATCCGCGCCGTCTGCACGTCGGCCCCGAACATCGTGTAGAGAGCGGGTGCCAGCGACACGATCGGGATCACCGAGAACGCGGTCACCAGCGGCGCGCCGAGCTCGTCGAGAGCCCGCACCGCGGCCGACAGGCCGGCGAACACGGCACCCAGCACCGTGCCGATGATCAGACCGATCAGCGCGTTGCCGGCCGTGATCAGGGCGGCGTTCAGCACGAACGGCGCCCGCAGCCCGAACTGCGTGGCGATCGCGATCGGCCCGGGAAGCACGAACGGCAGGATGTGCAGCGCGTTCACGACGCCCTGCCAGAGGGCGAGCGCCGCGATCCCGAAGAGGATCGGGGCGAGGATACGCGTGACGCGACGGCCGGCGCTCATCGGGTCTGCCTACCCATGTCGCTGCCGACGCTCACTCGCTGCGTCATCGGTCCTCCACTCCCCGCGCGGCGCTGGCGCCCCGCGCATGCAGCGCCTCGCGCACCGCGCTGACCCGCTCGAAGAAGTGCGCGTCCTCGCGCAGCGACTCGGTGCGATCGGAGGCGCTGCCCAGCTTCATGTCGAGCACCTGCACGATCCGTCCGGGTCGCGGCGACATGACCACGACGCGATCCGACAGGTAGACGGCCTCGGGGATCGAGTGGGTCACGAACACCACGGCGGCACCGGTCTCGGCGCGGAGCCTGGCCAGCTCGGTCTGCATCCGTTCGCGCGTCATCTCGTCGAGGGCGCCGAACGGCTCGTCCATCAGCAGCAGCCGCGGGCTCTCGGCGAGGGAGCGCGCGATGGCGACACGTTGCTGCATCCCGCCGGAGAGCTGATCGGGATGCCGGTCGCCGAAGTCCCCGAGGCCCACCAGCTCGATCAGCTCGATCGCCCGCGCACGGCGGGCCGCCGCGCTGACGCCGTGCAGTTGGAGCGGCAGCTCGATGTTCTCGCGCACGGTCCGCCAGGGCAGCAGCCCGGCCTGCTGGAAGGCGATCCCGTAGTCCTGGTCGAGCCGCGCCTGGCGAGCGGTCTTGCCGAACACGGTGATCGACCCGCTCGATGGTGCATCGAGATCGGCGATGAGGCGCATCAGGGTCGACTTGCCGCACCCGCTCGGGCCGATCAGCGAGACGAACTCGCCGCCCGCGACGTCGACGCTCACGTCGTCGAGCGCAGTGACGTCGTCGCCCTTTCGAGCGGGGAAGACCTTGCTGACCCGGGTGACGGAGACAGCGCTCTGTTCGGAAAGGGGGGCTGCGCTCACGCCGTGACCTCGTTCCTGCGGTACCTGCGCAGCGCCAGGCCGAGCAGGGCGACGGCTCCCGCCGCCACCAGTCCGACCAGCACCGCGCCGACGATGGGGGCCCACTGCTTGGCCGGATCGCTGGATCCGGTCTGGGCGAACTCGATGATCATGCGTCCGACTCCGCCGCTGAGACCGATCGAGACCTCAGCCACCACCGTGCCGATGACCGCGTTGGCGGCCGCCAATCGCAGGGCGGGCACGAGATACGGCACGCTCGCCGGAATCCGGAGGCGCACGAAGGTGCGCCACCAGCCGACGCCGTACGCGCGCATCAGGTCGAGATGGGCGGCATCCGGCGATGCGAAGCCGCGCAAGGCACCGATCGACACCGGGAAGAAGGCGAGATAGCTGGCGATCATCGCGACCGACATCCAGTCCTGCCAGTCGAACGCGCCGAAGTGCACCAGAGCGCCCCAGCGCTTGACGAGCGGCGCGAGCGCGATCAGCGGCACGGTCTGACTGAGCACCACCCACGGCAGTAGGGCGGATTCGGCCGTTCGGAACCGCTGCATGATCGTCGCGATCACGAACCCGACGACGACCCCGACCAGCCAGCTGACCGCGGCGATGCTCAAGGTGAACAGCGAGGCCTGCACCACGGCGAGCCACAGCGGAGGCGACCCGGCCGCCGAGGTGACAGGCTCGAGCGCCCGGTTGAGCATGGTCGCGAGGTGCGGCATGGCGGCGTCGCTCGTGCGAGGCAGCACGGTGATCGAGCCGATCTTCACCCCCGCAGCGGGAGCCAGCGCCTTGTAGCTCTCCCACAGCACTCCGAGCAGCACGACGCCGGCGATGCCGAGGAGAGCCGCGCGGAGCCGTCGCATTCCGCGCTAGCTCTTCGCCGTGAGGTGGTCGGACAGTGCCGGAATGACCGTCTCGCCATAGACGCGCAGCGTCTCTTCCTTGTTGTCGTGCTGCAGATAGCCGGCGAACTGGTGCACCCCGATCGCCTTCAGCTCTTCGAGCTTGGCGATGTGGTCGGCGGCGGTCCCCAGGATGCAGAAGCGGTCGACGATCTCGTCGGGCACGAAGTCGACGTGGTCGTTCTCGGCCTTGCCGTGCGAGTTGTAGTCGTAGCCGGTGCGGCCCGCGATGTAGTCGGTGAGGGCCTTGGGGACGGAGCCGTCCGCCCCGTACTTGGCCACGATATCCGCCACGTGATTGCCCACCATGCCGCCGAACCAGCGGCTCTGCGCGCGCGCGTGCTGGAGTCCGGCCTCGGTTCCGTCGGTGATGTAGAACGGGGCGGCCACGCAGAAGGTGATGGAGTCCGGGTCGCGACCCGCCGCCTCGGCGGCCGATCGAACCGTCGCGATCATCCACTTCGCGATATCGATGTCGGCCAGCTGCAGGATGAAGCCGTCGCCCACCTCGCCGGTCAGCTTGAGCGCGAGCGGTCCGTATGCGGCCACCCACACCTCGAGCTCGCTGCCGACGCTCCACGGGAACTGCAGCTCGGCGCCGTGGTAGGCGACACTGCGCGAGTTGCCCAGTTCGCGGATGACGTGGATCGCCTCGCGAAGTTCGGCCAGCGTGGTCGGCTTGCCGTTGGTCACCCGCACCGCCGAGTCGCCACGGCCGATGCCGACCACCGTGCGGTTGCCGTACATCTCGTTGAGGGTGGCGAAGACGGATGCCGTCACCGTCCAGTCGCGGGTCGCCGGGTTGGTGACGAACGGGCCCACCTTGACCCGCCGGGTCTCGGCGAGGATCTGGCTGTAGATCACGTACGGCTCCTGCCAGAGCAGGTGGCTGTCGAAAGTCCAGACATGGCTGAAGCCGTATTGCTCGGCGAGTTTGGCGAGCGCGATGGTGCGGGAGGCGGGCGGATTGGTTTGGAGGACGGCGCCGAATTCCATGACGAATGTCCCCTAGACCAAGTACTGCGAGATGCCGCGCTTGATGAACCGGCCGTCGCCCTTGGCGCCGAGGTACTGGTTCTGGTCGACGATGACCTTGCCGCGGCTGATCACCGTGTCGACATGGCCGTCGATCTCGAAGCCCTCCCACGCGCTGTAGTCCATGTTCATGTGGTGGGTCTTGCCGTCGCCGATGCCGATCGAGGTGTGGCCCTTCGGGTCGTAGACGACCACATCGGCGTCGGCACCGGGCGTGATCACGCCCTTCTGGCCGTACATGCCGAACATGCGCGCCGGGGTCGTGCTGGTGAGCTCGACCCAGCGCTCCAGGGTCAACTCGCCGGTGACGACGCCCTGATACATGAGGTCCATCCGGTGCTCGACCGAGCCGATCCCGTTCGGGATCTTGCGGAAGTCGCCGAGCCCTAAGTCTTTCTGGCCCTTCATGCAGAACGGGCAGTGGTCGGTGCTGACCATCTGGAGGTCGTTGGTGCGCAGGGCCTGCCACATGTGATCCTGGTGCCCCTCCTCGCGGGAGCGCAGCGGCGTGGAGCAGACCCACTTGGCGCCTTCGAAGTCGCCCCACTCGGGGCCGACCGCGCCGAGCTGCTCCTCCAGCGACAGGTACAGGTACTGCGGGCAGGTCTCACCGAACACGTTCTGCCCGTTGTCGCGGGCCCAGGCCAGCTGCTGCACCGCCTGCTTGGCGCTCACGTGCACCACGTACAGCGGGGCGTTCGTCAGCTGCGCGAGCATGATGGCGCGGTGCGTCGCCTCCTCCTCCATCTGCCAGGCGCGGGCGATGCCGTGGAAGTACGGCGTGGTCTTGCCCGCCTCGACCAGCTGAGCCGCGAGCACGTCGATGGCCGGGCCGTTCTCGGCGTGCATCATGGTGAGCAGGCCGAGGTCGGCGGCCTTCTGCATGGCGCGCAAGATCTGGCCGTCATCCGAGTAGAAGACGCCCGGGTAGGCCATGAACATCTTGTAGCTCGTGATGCCCTCGTCGACGAAGCCGGCCATCGCCTTCAGCGAGTCGTCGTCGACGCCGCCCACGATCTGGTGGAAGCCGTAGTCGATGGCGCAGTTGCCGGCCGCCTTGGCGTGCCACTTGGCCAGGCCGTCCTGCACCTTGGTGCCCGCGGTCTGCACGGCGAAGTCGATGACCGTCGTCGTGCCGCCCCAGGCTGCGGCGCGGGTGCCGGTCTCGAAGCTGTCTGAGGCCTCGGTGCCCCCGAACGGCAGTTCGAAGTGGGTGTGCGCGTCGATGCCGCCCGGGATGACGTACTTGCCGGTCGCGTCGATCACGGTGTCCGCCGACTCGGCCAGGTCGGTGCCGAGCAGCACGGAGCCGGGAGTCAGGACGCCGACGATCTTCTCGCCGTCCATCAGCACGTCTGCTGCGGCCCGTCCGGTGGCCGAGACCACCGTGCCGCCCGTGATCAGGGTCGTGGTCATGGCGCCACGATCTCCGCGTAGGAGTCGGGCCGGCGATCCCGGTAGAACTGCCAGTCGTCGCGCATCTGCTGCACCATGTCGAGGTCGAGGTCGCGGATCAGGATCTCTTCATCCGTGCCCGAGCCGCGCTCGCCCACGAAGTTGCCGCGCGGGTCGATGACCTGGCTCGTGCCGTAGAAGTCGACGGCAAGTTCGCCGTACTCGTTGTCCTCGCGGCCGACCCGGTTGGGCTGGAGCACGAAGTAGCCGTTGGCGACGGCTGCGCACGGGCCCTCGACCTCCCAAAGGCGGTTGCTCAGGCCAGGCTTCGTGGCATTCGGGTTGAAGACGATGTGGGCTCCGTTGAGGCCCAACTCGCGCCACCCCTCGGGGAAGTGCCGGTCGTAGCAGATGTACAGGCCGACCTTGCCGACCGAGGTGTCGAACACCGGGTAGCCGCCGTTGCCCGGGCGGAAGTAGAACTTCTCCCAGAAGCGGTCGAGGTTGGGGATGTGGTGCTTGCGATACTTCCCGAGGATCGTGCCGTCGTTCTCGACGATGACCGCCGTGTTGTAGTACACGCCGGTGATGTCCTCCTCGTAGATCGGGAGGATCATGACCAGCTTGAGCTCCTTGGCGAGCTGGGCGAAGCGCTGCACGATCGGTCCGTCGGCCGGCTCGGCGTAGCGGTAGTACTTCTTGTCTTCGGTGATGCCGAAGTACGGGCCGTAGAACAGCTCCTGGAAGCAGATGATCTGCGCGCCCTGGGCTGCAGCGTCCCGGGCGAACTGCTCGTGCTTGGCCAGCATCGACTCCTTGTCGCCCGTCCAGGTGGTCTGGGTGATGGCGGCGCGGACGATCGTCATGCTGGTCTCCTTCTCGGTCGCAGCCTGCGGCGGCCTTCGACGAGTTGCTTTTTGTTATTGTTCGCCGTAAACATTTCATCGACGTTACAAGTCGTGGCGTTGCTGTAAAACGTACGGCGGTCAGGATGAAGTCGGTAGCCCTCGCGATCGAGGAGCGCTCCCCGCGTGGAATCGCGACAGGCATCGCGCGCATGATCACCACCGGCGACCTCGCACCCGGCGACCGGCTGCCGACCGTGCGCGACCTCGCCGTGGATCTCGGGGTCAGCCCGGCCACGGTCAGTCACGCCTGGCAGACCCTCGCCTCGGCCGGGCTGATCACCCGCCGCGGGCGCAGCGGCAGCTTCGTGCGATCGGCGCCGCGCGAGTGGCTCCCCCGGCGCTACCGCGACCTCGGCGCCGCCCAGGAGGCCCGGCTCGATCTGTCGCGCGGCACTCCGGACCCCGAGCTGCTGCCGGCGCTCGGTCCGGCGCTCTCGCGCGTGTCGGCGCGGGCCGACACCAGCAGCTACCAGCAGTTGCCTGACATCCCCGAGCTGCACGATCTGATGCGCGACACCTGGCCGTCGCCGGTCGAGTCGATCACCGTGACCAACGGGGCGCTGGATGCCATCGACCGCGTGCTCGCGACCATCGCGCGATTCGGCGACCGGGTGGTCGTCGAGAACCCGACCTTCCCGCCGTTCATGGATCTGCTGGAGCAGTACGGCCTCGAGCCGGTGCCCGTCGGCGTCGACGAGCAGGGGATGATCCCGCGTGAGTTCGCGGCCGCGTTGGGCGCCGGTCCGACTTTGGTGGTGCTGCAGCCGCGCGCCCACAACCCCACCGGGGCGTCGATGACGCGCGACAGGGCCCAGGAGCTCGCGACCCTGCTGCATCGCAGCCGGGCCGCCGACGGGGCGATCGTGCTCGAGGACGACCATTCGGGTGCGATCAGCTCCGCGCCCGATGTCACCCTCGCCAGCTGGCTGCCCGACCGGGTGCTGCACGTGCGCAGTTTCTCGAAGTCGCACGGGCCCGACCTGCGCATCGGCGCGCTCGGCGGCCCGCGCGCCCTCGTCGATCGGGTGGTCGCCAGGCGGTTGCTCGGGCCGGGATGGACGTCCCGCATGATGCAGGCCATGCTCTACGAACTGCTGACCGATCCCGAGTCGATCGCGCAGGTGGCGGCCGCAGGCGAGCGGTATGCGCAGCGGCAGCGCGAGCTCGCGGCGGCGGTCCACGATGCGGGTGCGAGCCTGCGACCGGGCGACGGGGTCAACGCCTGGCTGCGGGTGGACGACGAGCGATCTGCCATCGTGCAGCTCGCGGCAGCCGGCATCCGGGTCGCGCCGGGGGCGCCGTTCCAGCTGGGCGAGACCGGCGGGTTTGTGCGGGTCACCGTGGGCATGGTGCGCGACGATGTCGCGGCGGTGGGTGCCGCGCTGGCCGCGGCGGCTCACGCATGAGCGGCAGCACCCTGAAGGTCGTCGTCCTGGCCGGCGGAGTCGGCGGCTCGCGCTTCCTGACCGGGATGCGCGCGCACCTGCGCGCCACGCACCCCGACGCTCGGCTGACCGCTGTGGTGAACACCGGCGACGACCTCTGGCTGGCCGGCCTGCGGATCACGCCCGACCTCGACACGATCATGTATACGCTGGCCGGCATCAACGACACCGAGCGCGGCTGGGGCCGGGTCGGCGAGACGGAGCGCGTCTCGGGCGAGCTGCGCGAATGGGGCGTGGGATGGCCGTGGTTCACGCTCGGCGACCTGGACGTGTCGGCATCCATCGCCCGCAGCGCCTGGCTGCGCGACGGCGTGCCGCTGCACGAGGTGGTCGAGCGGCTCACGGCACGCTGGCCGCAGATCGGCGCGCGCTTGCTGCCCGCGACCGATCACGAGGTCGAGACGCATGTCATTGTGGACGACCCCGACCGGCCCGGCACTCGGCTCGAACTGCACTTCCAGGAGTGGTGGACCCGCTACCGGGCCTCGCTGCCGGCCCTCGCGTTCCCGCAGCGCGGCATCGACGGCGCGACCGCCGGGCCTGGGGTGCTGGAGGCGATCGCAACGGCGGATGTCGTGGTGCTGGCCCCGTCGAATCCGGTGGTCTCGATCGGGACCATTCTGAACATCCCCGGCGTACGGGACGCCGTCCGTTCGGCCTCGGCACCGATCATCGGGGTCTCGCCCATCATCGGCGGCACCGTCGTGCGCGGGATGGCCGACGCCTGCCTCACCACGATCGGCGTCGAGACGGATGCCGCAGCCGTCGCCCGGCACTACGCGAGCCGCGCCGCGGGAGGCGTGCTCGATGGCTGGCTGGTCGACAGCGTCGACGCTGGGGCCGTCACGGAGTTGGCGCGCGATCGGATCGAGACGCGCGCGGTTCCGCTCTGGATGCGCGACGAGCGGCTCAGCGCCGCGATCGCGGGCGAGGCGCTGGAGCTGGCGGCCTCGTTTCGCGGCGCCTGAGCGCGAGAGCGAGCTGCTCAGGGGTGTCGACGTCGAGGCGCACCGAGCTGTCGGCCGGCACCTGGAGTTCGACCAGACCGAGTGAGCGGTGCCTCGCAGCCGACGCCTCGCCGAACGCCGTCCGCAGTGCCTTCCCGGGCGCCGACGTCACCAGGGTCGTGCCGGTCCCCTCGTGGTCGGCGACGAAGCTGCGCGGGTGGTGCGCCGCGGAGGCGAGCGCCGCAGCGAGCTCGGCCGGGTCCAGTGCCGGGAGGTCGCCCAGCAGCGCGGCACGCGGAGCGTCGATCCCCGCCAGCGCGGCGCCGGCCGCGACGGCGGCGTCGATGCCCGAGGGGACTGTCTCGAGCAGGACCTCCGTGCCTGAGGGGCGGAACGCGGCATCGGAGGTGACCACGATCACGCGATCGACCGCGTCGCAGGCCACCACGGCAGCGACCGTGTCGACGGCGATGGCGCGCGCGACCTCCGGCCCGAGCCCGAGCCGCGACTTGCCGATCGCCGCCGGCTTCACCGGGATGATCACGGTCCACAGTGCGTCGGCGACGTGCATGTGATCAGTCTGCGCGATCGCTAGGCTCGACGCTGTCAGGTCCTCCG
>Ga0207698_10000295_pt1 | contig 30103 bp, 25 predicted proteins | sample KBSCornC22_FD_184298 | JGI IMG/M metagenome (GOLD analysis project Ga0207698, IMG submission 184298) | Corn rhizosphere microbial communities from Kellogg Biological Station, Michigan, USA - KBS Corn C2-2 (SPAdes) (version 2) | ecosystem: Host-associated > Plants > Roots > Rhizosphere > Soil ... | reverse complement strand
TCTCGGGTTTGTGCTCCACGACGAGCACGGTGTTGCCCTTGTCGCGCAGGCGCAGCAGCAGCTCGTTCATGCGCTGGATGTCGTGCGGGTGCAGTCCGACGGTCGGCTCGTCGAAGACGTAGGTCACGTCGGTGAGCGACGAACCGAGGTGCCGGATCATCTTCACCCGCTGCGCCTCGCCTCCCGAGAGCGTGCCGGCCGGACGGTCGAGCGAGAGGTAGCCGAGCCCGATCTCGACGAAGGAGTCGAGCGACTGCTGCAGCGAGGCGAGCAGCGGCGCGACCGACGGCTCGTCGAGGCCGCGCACCCACTCGGCGAGGTCGCTGATCTGCATGGCGCACGCGTCGGCGATCGAGATGCCCGCGATCTTCGATGAGCGCGCGGCGGCGCTCAACCGGCTGCCGCCGCACTCCGGGCACACCGTGAAGGTGACCGCCCGCTCCACGAACGCACGAATGTGGGGCTGCATCGCCTCGACATCCTTCGAGAGCATCGACTTCTGGATCTTGGGGATCAGCCCCTCGTAGGTGAGGTTGATCCCGTTGATCTTGACCTTGGTCGGCTCCTTGGAGAGGAACACGTTCAGCTCGTCCGCCGAGAAGTCGCGGATCGGCTTGTTCGGATCGAGGAATCCCGACTCGGTGAACACCCGCACCACCCAGCCGTCTGCGGTGTAGCCCGGGATGGTGATCGCCCCCTCGGCCAGCGACTTGCTGTCGTCGTAGAGCTGCGCCCGGTCGATGTCAGTGACGCTGCCCATCCCCTCGCAGCGCGGGCACATGCCGCCGAGATACGTCTCGTTCTCGACCACGGTGCGTTCACCGGTGACCGAGGTGCGGACCCCGCTGGTCTGCGTCGTCGGGATGTTGAACGAGAAGGCGCTCGGCGATCCGATCTGCGGCTGACCGAGCCGGCTGAACAGGATGCGCAGCATCGCGTTCGCGTCGGTCGCGGTGCCGACCGTCGACCGCGAGTTCGCGCCCATGCGCTCCTGGTCGACGATGATCGCGGTGGTGAGCCCCTCGAGCACGTCGACATCGGGGCGCGACTGCGTGGGCATGAAGTTCTGGACGAAGCTGCTGTAGGTCTCGTTGATCATCCGCTGCGACTCGGCGGCGATCGTGCCGAACACGAGTGAGCTCTTGCCCGACCCCGAGACGCCCGTGAACACCGTCAGTCGGCGCTTCGGCAGCTCGACGCTGATGTTCTTCAGGTTGTTCTCGCGGGCGCCCTGCACCCGGATGAGGTCGTGGCTGTCGGCGGCGTGCGGCATGCGTCGAGGCTAGTCGGGCACCACTGTCACGCGTCCGGCGCCGCCGGGGGAAGCGGGACGGCGGCGCGCCGAACATTGCGCGGCACGACCACCAGCAGCACGAGCAGCACCGCGGCTGCCGCGACACCCGCGATCAGGCCGGGCAGACGCCCGAAGACCACGTCGAAGATGAGCAGGACGACGCCGGCCGACAGGATGCCCACGACGGCGACAGTGATCGAGAGCAAGCGGCTCCCCCGCTCGACGACCTCCGGCTTGTGGTGGTGGTGGAACTCCGCCCGATGCAGCCGCACGGTGGCCAGACCGAGGATCGTGCTGATCGCGGCGAGGCCGACCAGCACGCCGTAGACGGTGTACTGGTAGGTGTCGAGGTGGGCGAACCGCTGCTGGAACGCGACCGTCAGCAAGAACCCGCTCAGGATCTGAGAGCCGGTCTGCGTGACCCGCAGCTCCTGGAGGATCTCGTTCCAATTGCGATCGGAGCGCTGCGCCTCGGTCTCGGGGCGTCCGTCATGCGGGTCGGCATCCTGAGTGCGCGCGTCTGATGTCACGTGCTCAGGATGTCGCGGCTTGCCACCGGGATCAAGCCGCCCGGATCAAGCCGCCGGCGCGGCGGCGGGCTCACGGCGGCGGCGCGTCACCAGGTACGCACCGCCGATCACCAGCACGAATCCGACCACGGTCCAGATCGAGATGCGCTCGCCGAGCACCAGCGCTCCTGCCGCGATGGCGACGGCCGGATTGACGTAGGTGATGGTGGTCATCCGCATCGGGCCGATCTCAGCGATCAGGGCGAACATGATGAGGAACGCGGCGGCGCTGCACACTGCGGCGAGCGCCACGACCGACAGGATCACCGGCAGCGAGGGCACGCGCGTCGGGAAGGCGTGCGTGAACGCGACCACCGGCAGGTAGATCACGGCGGCGATGGCCAGCGACACGGCGACCACTCCGACGCCAGGCAGGTCCGACATCCAGCGGGACAGGATGGCGGGGCCGACCGCGTAGCAGACGACGACCACCGCGATCTCGGCGACCGCGATCAGGTCGGAGCCCGCCACATCCAGGCCGACCAGGGCGGCGACGCCGAGCATGCCGGCGAGGATGCCGAGCCAGTTGCCCAGCGAGAGACGCGCCGGGCGCCCGAACGCGACCGCCACCGCGACGCCCACCAGCGGCACGGCGGCGATCAGCAGCCCCGCCGTCGAGCTGGGCAGCTTCTGCTCGGCGGTGCTGAGGAAGAACCAGGGGATGACGATCTCGATCACCGTGTAGGCCAGGAGCGGCCGCCAGCGCTTCAGCACGACGAGCACCTGGCGTCGCGCCAGCGCGAGGGGCAGCAGGATCAGGGCGCCGAGCGCACAGCGGCCGAGCACCACCATCGCGGGGTCCAGTTCCTGGACCGCCACCTTGATCAGCAGATACGGGAGCCCCCAGGCGATGCCCAGGGCGGCGAACAGGATGATGGCGCGACGAGTCACCCCGCCATCCTGCCGGTATCCGGCTACGGGTGGCGTGCAGTCCCGGCCAGCGAGCGTGGCAAAGCTGCCGGAAGCGCGGGCTGGGCTGACTCGACAACCGGCTCTGCCACAGCCTCTGTCACCGCCTGCGGCGCCGAGCGCCGCGCATCGCGGTCGTACCAGTGGGCGAGGGCGACGCGCACGACGTCCACGGGGGTGCGCCAGCCGTCGCCGTGGCGTGTGGGGATCGCCTCGGTGATCGCACCGGTGCCGAGCGCGCGGGCCGTGCCGGCATCCAGCTCGTGATGGATCTCTTCGTAGTGGCCGCCGGGAAGGCGCACGATCCGGCCGGTCTCGAAGCCGTGGGCGAGCTGCTCGGCGTCGCGCGCCTGAAGGCCCAGGGCGACCCGTCGCGTCACCACGAATCCGATGACCGGGCCGACCAACAGCAGCACCTGGAAGAACGTGACGACGGTCTCGAGGCCGAGGTGGAACAGGTGCGCGATCACGTCGCCACTCGCTGTGCCCCAGAGGACGCCGTAGAAGATCAGGGTCGCGACGCCGAGCGCGGTGCGGGCCGGCATGTTGCGCGGGCGGTCCAGCACCGACGGGTCGCCGCCGTCGCCGGTGACCCAGCGCTCGAGCCACGGATGCACCAGCACGGCGAGCACGAACGCGCCGACCACCGCGAGCGGCACGAGCACGGCGAGCGTCCAGGTGCGGCCGAGCCACTCGACCTCCCAGCCCGCGGGAACGAGGCGGAGGGCCCCGTCGAGGAACCCGGTGTACCAGTCGGGCTGGCTACCCGCCGATGCCGAGCCGGGGTCCGAGGGGCCCGACAACCAGACCGGGCTGATCGTGACCGCCCCGCCCATCAGCAACAGGATGCCGGCGGTGATGGACGCGATCGACAGCGAGCGCGCGGCCGCCGACGCGAACGGGATGGGGTGCGCGGGCCGAGGGCGAGCCACCGGGATCCGGGTCGGTCCTGCGCGCCACGCCACCCGGGCGCGCAGGACGATGAGAGCCACGATCACCACCGGGAAGATCGCGACGTGCAGCGGGTAGAGGTTCTCGATGATGGTGCCGGGGTATCCGCCGCCGAACAGCAGGGCCGACATCCAGGTGCCGACGAGCGGGATCGCCAGCACGATCCCCTCGACGATGCGGAGACCGGTGCCCGAGAGCAGGTCGTCGGGCAAGGCGTAGCCACTCCAGCCATCCGCGAGCACCGCGACGATGAGGAGCACCAGCAGCGCCCATGCCCATCGCCGCGGTCCGCGGAAGGCGCCGGAGAAGAAGGTGGCGAGCAGCTGCAGGATGAGCGCCGCCGGCAGCAGCAGGCCGGCCCAGTGATGCGCCTGCCGCAGCAGCAGGCCGCCCGGGACATCCATCGACAGGCCCAGCGTGGAGGCGAAGGCCTTCGAGACGGTGGCCCCATGCAGCGGCGCATAGCCGCCGTGGTACGCCACCTGTTGACTCGACGGGACGTAGAAGAACATCAGGATGACGCCGGTCACCAGCAGCACCGCGGCCGACCCCATCGAGACCGCGCCGAGCAGGCTGGTCCAGGTCGGCTGGATGCGGCGCCCGCGCGCCTCGGCGCGACCACGCTGGAGCGCGGCACCCAGCCGCGTGCGGGTGAGGGCGGCGGCCGCCCGGTCCGTCAGGCCCGTGGCTTCTGTCAGCTCAGTCCTCATGGAACCGCTCCATCCAACTCGGATATTTCGTATCCAGGTTCACTCTACTCGGATATCCGGTGTCCGAGTCAAGTAGCATTCCGGAATGAAGATCTCCGCCGGTGTCGAGTGGGCGCTGCACTGCTGCGTCGCCCTCAGCGGGCTGGACCGTCCGATCTCGGCGGCCAAGATGGCCGAGATGACCGACGTCTCGGCCAGCTACCTGGCCAAGCAGCTGCAGGCGCTCTCGCGCGCCGGCCTCATCACCTCGGTGCAAGGCAACGCCGGCGGCTACGTGCTCACCCGCGCTCCCGAGAAGATCAGCGTGCTCGATGTCGTGCTCGCCATCGAGGGTCCGACGCCGATGTTCGAGTGCACCGAGATTCGGCAGCGCGGGCCGGTGGGCGCGCCTCCCGAGGAGTGCCGAGACAGCTGCCCCATCGCGAAAGCCATGCTGGCGGGCGAGCAGGCGTGGCGCACCGCGCTGCGGGAGGTCAGCATCCAGGATCTCGCCGTCCGGATGGCGGGCAACATCAGCCCCGAGCGGATGGCCGCGATGCTGAACTGGATGCAGCCCGCGAAGTGACGCCGGCGCCGGACGGCCTGGCCGGCAGCGAGCACGGTACCCTGCCGGAATGGTGACGCCTCATCAGCTCACGCGCGACGAGGCGCGGCGGATCGCCGTGCGGGCGCAGCTGCTCGACGCGGTGCGTCCGGGAGACGTGATCGAGGTGGCCGAGCAGCTCGGCGCGATCAAGATCGACCCGACCGCGGTGATCGCGCCGGCCGAGCACACCATCCTGTGGTCGCGCATCGGCTACGCCTACGAGCCCGGGCAGCTGACCAAGGCGGTCGAGCGGGACCGGCTGCTGTTCGAGTTCGACGGGGCGTTCCGGCCGATCGGCCTGCTGCCCTTCATGCTGCCCGCCATGCGGCGCTGGCCGCGGCGCGAGAGCACGAAGCAGTGGCTCGAGGCCAACGACCGGTTCCGTCGGGATGTCATCGCCCGGCTCCGCGCAGACGGCCCGCTGCTGGCGAGCGAGATCGACGACACCGCGCAGGTCAGCCGCCCCCCGGACGGCTGGTCGGGAGCGAACCAGGTGCCGATCATGCTCGACTTCTTGTCGAGGCAGGGCGTGGTCGCGATCGCCGGACGCGAGGGACGTCATCGCCGCTGGGATCTGGCCGAGCGGGTCTACCCCGAGCTGCCAGAGTATGGCGACGACGAGGCCGCGGCACTGCTCGACGAGCGGCGACTCAAGGCCTCTGGCATCGCCAAGCAGAAGTCGCCATGGACACCGGTCGGCATGGCGGGCGAGCCGGCGGTCGTCGAAGGTCTGACGCAGAAGTACCGGGTCGACCCCGAGGCCGTCGCCGCGCTGGAGCAGGACGACGGCGGCCGCGTCGCCTTTCTCAACCCCTACGACGGGATGCTGTTCGATCGACCGCGGCTGCGCGAGCTCTTCGAGTTCGACTACGTGCTCGAGCAGTTCAAGCCCAAGCCGCAGCGCCGCTACGGCCTGTTCGCCCACCCGATCCTGATGGGCGACCGCTTCGTCGGGATGCTGGAGGCCTCCGTCGATCGCGACAAGAAGCAGCTCGACGTGGCCGCCGTGCACGAGTTCACCGGGCTGGACGCCGAGGAGCTCGACATGGTGCGCGCCGAGATCAGCGAGCTGGCGGCGTGGCTCGGGGTGGAGCTCATCGAGCCGCGGTGACCTCGGCGGCGTCGCGCTTCGCCTTTCTGCGATCGTGAACCAAGGAGACGACGAACAGGATCGCCAAGATGATCGAGGCGATCAGTGCCACACCGGACCGCCGGAACCACCCGAATTTCGGAGACGTGATCTGGGGCCCGATGAAGATGAACGCCGCATTCCAGAGCGCTGCCAAGCCCGCCGCGATCGTCCTATGGGCCCAGATGAACCTAGCAACGACGGCCACGAACATGGACCCACGGTAGCGCCCGGAGGTGACCTTGCTGCTGGCGTGTTCTGGTTATGAAGGACTGTCCTTCATAACCAGAACGCGGCAGACGGGACACCGTCGCCGAGCACGTAGAGCAGCCGTGCCACTAGGAGCTAGCACGGATGATCTCCTGCTGGTAGGGCGCCACGATCCCCCCGGAGATGCGGCAGTCGAGCATCAGGAAGCGCCGGGTGTTGGCGGACTCTGCGGTCCAGCTGCCGAGCCGGTCCAGGTCGTCGAGTGTCCGCACGATGATCCCCTCGGCACCGACGGCCTCGCCCAGCGCCGCGAAGTCGACCTCGGGGATCAGCATCGGCTCGAGTGACAGCCCCTTGGCCTGCCCGTACAGCGTGACCTCCGCGCTGTACGCGGCGTCGTTCCAGACGACCGCAAGACCGCGGCCGGCCGCGACCCGCACCGCCGTCTCCAGCTCGGAGAGTGCCATCAGCCCGCCCCCGTCCCCGGTGGCCAGCACGACCGTCGACTCGGGCTTCGCTCGCGCGGCGCCGGCGACCGACAGGAAGCCCAGGCCGATCGACTGGTAGGCGGTGCCGATCGTCATCATGCGATCCGGAGATGCCACCGGCCAGAACATGTTGACCCAGCCGAGGAAGTGGCCGCCGTCGGTCACCACGACACGATCCGCGGGGAGCAGCTCGGCGATGCGCACGGCTACCGAGCGCGGGTCGAGCCGACCGTCCGAGGCGACCCCGGTGCCCGGCTCGTAGCGCCGCAACGGCTCGATCGCGACACTCTCGCGCCATCCCGAGGAGGTCGCGCCGCGCGTCCGCAGCTTCTCGACAAGCGACTCGGCCACCAGCGCGGCGTCCCCGTGCAGGAAGCGATCGACGCGCGGGTTGGTCGCGGCCTCGGAGACATCCACCTGCGCCACCGTGGTGTCTGCCCCGAAGAGCTCGCCGAACTTCGTGGTGAATTGGTTGAGCGCGGCGCCGAAGACGACCGCGACATCCGCCTCCGCGATCAGGGCCATCGCACCCTCGGCACCGAATCCCCCGGTGACGCCCAGGTCGAACTCACGGCGCGGGAACAGGCCGCGGCCCAGCACGGTCGTGCTCGTGATCGCCCCGATGAGGTCGGCGAGATCCCCCAGGGCGTCGCCGGCCCCCGCCAGCCAGGCACCGCGACCGCCCAGCAGGAGCGGCCGTCGCGCCGAGGCCAGCACCTCGACCAGGGCATCGACGTCGGCCGACCGAGGGACAACGGGGCCGGGCAGCGCGACAGCCCGCGGCAACGACGGGCCGGCCTCGCGCCCGGCGAGGTCGTACGGGATGGCGAGCACGACCGGGGTCCGTCGAGCCAGCGCCCACTCGACTGCCTCGCCGGCCACCGACGCCTCCGTGTCGAGGCCGACCACGAAGGTGCGGGCTCCGACCGCGGATGCGATCGCCCCCTGGTCGACATCCCACGCGCGGGGTCCGGTCGTGGGCCGATCGCCGACGACGACCACCATCGGGATGCGCGCCTGCACCGACTCGGCCAGCGCCGTGAGCATGTTGGTGAAACCCGCCCCATAGGTGGCGGTCGCGACGGCGAGGCGTCCGGATGCGCGGTGATACGCGTCGGCCGCGACGATCGCGCCGGCCTCGTGCCGCACGGTGGTGACCGTCACCCCGGGCAGGCGCTCGAAGGCATCCAGCAGGTAGGCGTTGCCGTTGCCCATCACGCCGAACACCTCGCTGACGTGGTCGGCGAGGGCGAGCGCGATCTGCGCGGAAACGGTGGGCATGACGAACCTCATAGTGTCATGCGACTACCTCACCTCGAACGAGTTCAGAGCTGGCTTCCCAACTTGAAACCCTCGGTCTCGTCACCCTTGCGCGTGTACGAGAAGCCGTCGGCCCCGATCGTGACCGCCATCTCGCTCGGCTCCTCGCGTTCGACGACCGGCTGCGGGTTGCCGTCGAGATCGAGAACCAGGCTCGCGTTGGTGTACCAGCTCGGAACGACCGGATTGCCCCACCAGTCGCGGCGCTGATTGTCGTGAACGTCCCAGGTCACCACCGGATTGTCCGGGTCCCCCGTGTAGTAGTCCTGGGTGTAGATCTCGATACGGTGCCCGTCCGGGTCGAGGATGTAGAGGTAGAACGCGTTGGACACGCCATGGCGCCCCGGCCCGCGCTCGATCGCATCGCTGCGTCGCAGCGCGCCGAGCTTGTCGCAGATCGCGATGATGTTGTGCTTCTCGTGAGTCGAGAAGGCGACGTGGTGCATTCGCGGGCCATTGCCTCCCGTGAGAGCCGTATCGTGCACCGTCTCTTTGCGGTGCACCCATGCTGCGTAGACCACGCCATCCTCATCCTGGATGTCCTCGGTCACGCGAAAACCGATCCCCACGAGGTATTCGAGCCCGCGAGGGACATCGGGGGTCACCTGGTTGAAGTGGTCGAGGCGCACCAGCGCTCCCGGCGTGTGCAGCTCGTAGCTCCAGGCCAGTCGCTCGACGTGGTCGACGGCGTAGAAGAACTCGTAGGGGAAGCCCAGTGGATCGGTGACGCGCACGGCATCGCCGATCCCACGCACGAACCCGCCCGGACGTCGCTCGGTTCGGCAACCGAGCGCACGGTAGTAGGCCTCGGCGAGGTCGACGTCACCGGGCGTGCGCACCCGGAATGCGAGCACTGCGGCAGCCGCGACCGGACCGGCGCGAAGTACCAGGTTGTGGTGGATGAACTCCTCGAGCGTGCGCAGATAGATCGTGTTCTCATCCTCATAGGTGACCGTGAGGCCGAGGATGTCGACGTAGAACTCGCGGGACGCTGCCAGGTCGGTGACGACGAGCTCTGCGTACGCGCAGCGCACGATGTCGGGCGGAGTCAAGCCGGGGGCGGTCAGTGACGGCGATGTCATGGTGTCTTTCCTTCGAGTCGAGTCTGGTTAGGCCGCGCCGAAGCGCGGGGTGTGGACGTGGCCGAGCGTGACATGAACGGCCTGCTGGTCTGTGTAGAAGTCGATCGAGCGGTAACCGCCCTCGTGCCCGAGTCCTGACGCCTTCACGCCACCGAACGGGGTGCGCAGATCGCGCACGTTGTGCGAGTTGAGCCACACCATCCCGGCTTCGACATTCTGGGAGAAGGTCAGGGCTCGCTCGAGGTTGTTGGTCCAGATGTACGCGGCCAATCCGTAGCGGACCCCGTTAGCCAGGGCGAGCGCCTCCTCATCGGAGTCGAACGGAGTGATCGCGACGACGGGTCCGAAGATCTCCTCCTGGAAGATCCGGGCGTCGGGCTTGACGTCGGCGAACACGGTCGGAGCGACGTAGTTGCCGGTGGGTAGACCCTCGGGGCGACCACCCCCCGCGAGCAGACGTCCCTCCGACTTGCCGATCTCGACATAGCTCATCACCTTGTCGAAATGCTCGGGGTGCACAAGAGCGCCGACTTCCGTCTTCGGATCGTGCGGGTCGCCGACGACGATGTTCGACGCCCGCGCCGCGTACCGCTCCAGGAACTCCTCGTAGATCGGGCGCTCGACCAGAATGCGACTGCCCGCCGTGCATCGCTCGCCGTTCAACGAGAAGACGCCGAAGAGCGTCGAGTCGATCGCGGCATCCAAGTCAGCGTCGGCGAACACCACGGCCGGGCTCTTGCCGCCGAGCTCCATCGAGAGCCCCTTCAGCATCGGGGCCGCGTTCCCGAAGATCAGCTGGCCCGTACGACTCTCGCCCGTGAACGAGATCAGGGGAACGTCGGGGTGCTTGACAAGCGCATCGCCCGCTTCCTCGCCCAGACCGTTCACGAGGTTGAAGACGCCCTTGGGCAGGCCGGCCTTCTCGAAGATGGCCGCCCACAAGCTGGCAGACAGCGGAGTGAACTCGGCCGGCTTGAGCACGACGGTGCACCCGGATGCCAGGGCCGGAGCGAGCTTCCAACTCTCGAGCATGAAGGGGGTATTCCAGGGCGTGATCAACCCGGCCACACCGATCGGCTTGCGGTTCACATAGTTCACCTGGGCGCCGGGCACCTTGTACGTGTCGTCCGACTGCGCCACGATCAGGTCGGCGAAGAACCGGAAGTTCTCGGCGGCTCGCTGGGCTTGCCCGAGAGCCTGCGTGATCGGCAGACCGGTGTCGAAGGTCTCGAACTCGGCGAGGTGCGCATCCTGCGCCTCGACAGCGTCGGCGATCCTGTTGAGAATCCGGGCTCGTTCGCGCGGCTTCATGCGGGGCCACGGCCCCTCGACGAAGGCTCGCGTCGCGGAGGCGACCGCAGCGTCGATGTCGGCCTTCTGCCCCGCAGCTGCCGTCAGGTACGTCGTGTTCGACACGGGATCGAGCACATCGAAGGTCTCGCCGCCGATGCTGTCGACGAACTGACCGTCGATGTAGTGCTGAATCCGGTCGGGCAGCCCATCGGGCACGTGGTGCGTGGTCACTGCGGTGGATGTCGTGCTCATGCTGAGACCCCCATCTGGAATCCTTCTGTTGACGTCAGATACGCCTCTCCCTCGGCGAGAAGGGGGCGGATCTTGGCGAGGCCGGCATCCGTCGGAGTGATGAGCGGCGGCCGGACGTAGCCCGAACGGATCAAGCCGCGCTGCTCGAGCACCCACTTTCCCGGTGCCGGGTTGGTCTCGACGAAGAGCAGGTCGACGAGCGGGTGCAGCCCGTAGTGGATCGCGCGGGCACCCTCCAGATCGCCCGCCTCCCACAACTCGTACATCTGCGCGTGGGCGGCGGGGGCGATATTGGCGGTCGCGCTGAGAAAGCCCGCACCGCCCAGCGCCAGAAGCGGAAGGCAGAGCAACTCGATGCCCGACCACACCACCAGGTCACGGCCGCAGAGCTGGATGACGCGGGAGAAGTGCTCGAAATCCTTCGTCGTCTCTTTGATCCCCACGAAGTTGTCGACGTCTCGGTAGAGGCGCGCCACGGTCTCGGGCGCGATGTCGACCGCGGTTCGCGATGGCACGTTGTACGCGATGATCGGCAGGTCGGGGAACTCGGCGGCGACCGTCTTGTACCAGACGTAGAGCGCCTCTTGAGTGGGGCGAGCGTAGTAGGGCGTGATGATCAGAGAGGCGTCGATTCCGAGCTCGACCGCTCGGGCCGTCAGCTCCATCGTCTCGTGCAGCTGGGCGGTGCCGGTTCCGACCACCACGGGGACTCGATCGGCGACCGTCTTGGTGACTGTCGCGATGGCGGCAGCGCGCTCGTCGATGCTCTGGGCGCCTGGCTCGCCTGTGGATCCGCCGATCGACACGCCATGCGTGCCGCTGGCCAGCTGCCACTCAATAAGGTTCGTGAGGCTGTCATGGTCGACAGCGCCATCGGGGGTGAACGGTGTCATGAGAGGCACGATCGAGCCGCGCAGTTGTGCGGGGTCGCTACGGTAGCGCACGGTGTTTCCTTTCAGCGGGGCAAGCCCGGTCAGTGTCGGTGGGAGTCCTGGTAGGCGAGCATCGCCTCGAGGGTTCGAGTGCGATGAGCGCGCGCGGCAAGCTCGATCTCGAGGCTCGGGGCCCCAGCGTCGAGCAGTTCGAGAATCTCGTCGTGTTCGACAACCGATTCAGCGGCTCGACCGGGGACAAAACTGAACGACGAATCCCGAAGGACGTGCAGGCGGTCCCAACCACGCTGGACGGCCTCGAGGATCTCGGGGTTGGGACACCGCTCGAAAAGGGCCGAATGGAACTCCAGGTTGAGTTCGGTGAACCGATGGGGTTGGAAGTCGGTCAGGGTCGCCCTCATCTGCTCGTTGACCGCTCGAGCCCGGGCGATGTCGAGTGCACCGATGTGCGGAGCGCTCAGCGCGGTCGCCGCGCCCTCGACGATGCTCAGGGTCTGCATCGTGGTCGCGTACCCGGCTTCATCGATCAGGGCGACCTGGGCTCCGACGTTTCGCTCGAAGGTGACGAGCCCTTCGGACTCCAGCAGACGGATCGCCTCGCGGACCGGAACGACGCTGATGTCGAGCTGACGGGCGATCGCGCCCAGCACCAAACGGTATCCGGAGACATATGTGCCGTCGGCGATCCGCGCCTTGATCCACTGATACGCCAGCTGAGACTTGCTGAGGGTGCCGTCCGAGACGGCTTGAGTCAGCCCTGCCATGTCGCGTACCGCGCCTTCCATTCGGAATTCATGGGATAGAGCCCGTTCACGGAGGCCCCAGCGTCGACTTGCTCGGAGATGAAGCGTTCTTCGCGCTCCTGTTCGATTGCGTCGGCGACGACCTCCCGGACGAGCGCGGGCGGAATCACCAGCACCCCGTCGTCGTCACCCACGATGACGTCTCCCGGCTGCACGACTGCGCCGCCGCATGCGATCGTCGTGTCGGTCTCCCACGGCACGTGCCGGCGCCCGAGCACGGCGGGATGCGGTCCCGCTGAAAACGCCGGGATGCCGAGTGCGGCGACCGTGGCGTAGTCGCGGATCCCGCCATCGGTGACCACGCCCGCTGCTCCCAGCCGCTGCGCGCGAAGAGCCAGGATGTCGCCGACGGTCCCGGTGATCGTCACTCCTCGTGCGTCGATGACCAGCACCTCCCCCGATCGGAGCGAATCGAATGCGCGCTTCTGCGCGTTGTAACCGCCTCCGTGCGTAGCGAACAGGTCCGGGCGGAAGGGCACGAAGCGCAGGGTGCGGGCTCGTCCGACGAGGTGCGCTCCCGGCTGGTTGCTGTGCACGCCATCGATCGAGACGTCGTCGTAGCCGCGCTTGCGCAACTGCGAACTGAGGGTGGCGGTGCTGACGCTCGTTAATTGCGCGCGCAGGGTGTCATCGAGGTCGAACTCCGGCTCGAGACCCGCTGCCGCGCGGCTGCCCCACGCTTCAGCGCGCTGCACATCGTCCACCTCAGGCTGGGCGCCGAAGGCGGCGAGGGCGACGTCCCCCGCGACGACGGTCGTGACCAGGCGGCCTGTGGTGGGGGCACCCGGTGCGGTCGGCGCATCGACCTCGACCTCGACCGTGTCGCCCGGGACGACGACGCTCGATCCGGCAGGCGTGCCGGTGAGGATCACATCCCCCGGTTCGAGCGTCAGAAGCTGCGACAGGTCGGCGACGAGCTGACCGAACGGGAAGACCAGTTCTGCGGTCGTGTCATCTTGAACCAACTCGTCGTTGACCCAGGTGCGCACTCGGAGCGCGGCCGGGTCGAGACCTTTCGCCGGAATGACCTTGGGCCCGAGCGGCGTGAACCCGTCAGCGCCCTTCGACCGGAGATTCGATCCTTTGTCGGCAAGCCGCAGGTCATAGACCCCGAAGTCGTTCGCAGCCGTGACGGACTCGACCGCCTGCCATCCTTCTTCGGGGGAAACCCGGCGAGTGGTGCGCCCGATGATGAGCGCGATCTCACCCTCGAAGGCGAGCAGCTCGGTACCGGCGGGGCGCTCGATCGATGAGCCCGACTCCGCGACCGAGCTGGCGGGCTTCAGAAAGTACGAAGGGTGCGCAGGGATGCGCCCCCGCTGCGCGATGCGCGACGGGTAATTGAGGTGCAGGGCGATGATCTTGCCCGGCCGGCGGATGCCGTTCTCTGAATCCATGACGTCCTCGTCTTGTTAACTGTATGTGAAAAGATATACGATCTGAGCTGTCGGGTAAAGTTGTATATGATTCCCGTCACCGAGCCGCCTTCCCACCGGCTCGTGCACTCCGTTATTACAAGGTGGTAATACGTGAACGTCGTCTCTGCACACGACCCCGCCACTCGGGTCCGCTCCTCCGTCTCGCACAGCTTCGGGGAATACCGCCAGGCTGTCACCGCCTCGTTCGTCCCTCTCGACGTGTCGCGAGTGGGAAGCGATCCGTTCTGGGGCCGCCTCCGGACCGTCGACGTCGACCCGGTCCACGTCAGCGAGGTCACCGCTTCTCAGCACATGGTGGAGCGCACCTCCTCGCTGCTCACGGGCGGCGAGCCCGCCTACTACAAGGCGAGCCTGCAGGTGTCGGGAACGGGACTGCTGATCCAGGATGGCCGAGAGGCCGTGCTGCAACCCGGAGACCTCGCGATCTACGACACGGGGCGCCCATACTCGCTTCTCTTCGAGAACGATATGAAGATGCTCGTCCTCATGTTCCCGAGGGATCACCTGGGTCTGCCCCCCGAGGCGATCAGTCAACTCACCGCCCACAGCTTCTCGAGCGACGACGGCCTCGGAGCGCTGATCATTCCCTTCCTCCAGAACGTGTCGCAGAACCTGGATCGCGTCGGCGGGGTCACGGGACCGCGCCTTGTCCACTCGGCCATCGATCTGATCACGACGATGTTCGCCAACGAACTCGACCTGGACGCCGACCCCGGAGACAGCCATCAGCTGCTCATGCAGCAGATCCGCCGCTACATCGACGCGAATCTCGGGTCGCCGGAACTCGCCCCCGCGCAGATCGCCGCGGCGCACTTCATCTCGACCCGCCACCTTCACGGCCTGTTCCGCCAGAAGGGCACCACCGTATCGACCTGGATCCGGGAGCAGCGGCTCGAGAAGTGCCGACGGGATCTGATCGACCCGCTCAACGCCCACCTCTCAGTGGGAACCATTGCCGCGCGCTGGGGATTCGTCGAGGCCGCGCACTTCTCGCGCGTCTTCAAGGCGGCGTACGACTCCTCGCCCACCGAACTGCGCGCTCGCATGTTCGCGAGCCGTTAGCAGTCGGATCAGACCGGGTCTTGGTGCTCGCTGTAGTTCGACGACCCGAACGGAATGATCAGGGCCCCACCCGGGCTGTTGGCGATGGTGCCATCACCCTCGAGGCCGATGAACTTCCCCGTTGACCGGCCGGCCGCATAGTCGAAGACGAACACGGTGCCGACCGGGATCTTCTCCTCACGCCAGGTGAACAGGTAGACCCCGTCGTCGAGCTTGTAGGTCGTCGCAAGTTCCGTCGCGGCGTGCCCGCGCTGCTCGCCGATCAGGTTCTGCCAAGTGAACCGTCGCGAGCTGAGATAGATGTGCTCGTAGAGGTGGTGCGGGCTGTATCGGAACAGCGTGCGCCGACCGATGAGATCTCGGGTGGGGGCGGGTGCATCGGCCATCGTCGCCGGCGTTCCCTCGATGACACCGCCGTGAAAGGTCTGCGTGACCCGCGTCTCCACGTCGGCATCCTCATCCTCGATGCGGGAGTGGACGATCAGCGCCCAGCCCTTCTGGGGATGAAGCGCCACCGTGATGGTCTCCACCTTGCGAGCCGCGATCGACATGTCCAACCAATAGCCGCCGGCGTCCAGCGGCACCTCTTCATACCCCTCGCTGCCGGAGCCGTCCCAGTCGAAGCCGTCTGCCACCCACGCGATCGTGTTCTCGTCGGTGACGTCGAGTGTCAGCGTGCCGCCGTCCGTTGTCCTGATCACGAAGTGACGCCCGACGAGGTCATGCGTTCTCGTGCGCCGGTTGGTGTCGATGCCGGCGGCGAAGTCTTCCATGTTGAGCCATTCGGCAGACTCCTCGGTCACTACGGGCGCTTCGTCTGACTGAGACACTGTCGTCCCGTCCCTTCTAGTGGTTGAGCAGGAAGTCGGCGGCCTTCTCGCCGATCATGATGGTGGGCGCGTTGGTATTGCCCGTGGTGACTCGGGGCATGATCGAGGCGTCGGCCACCATGAGGCCGCTCACGCCGCGCACTCTGAGCGTGGGATCGACCACCGCCATCTCGTCGACGCCCATCTTGCAGGTGCCGACTTGGTGGTGATAGGTGATCGCGGTACGCCGCACGTAGTCACGAAGCGAGGCGTCGTCATCCACGTCCGCGCCGGGATACAGCTCTCGGGCACCCCAGCCCTCGGCGAGCGCGGCGGCCTTGCCGATCTCCCGCACCTGCCGCACACTCGCCTCGAGTGCGAGGAGGTCCTCCTCGTCGGAGAGGGCATTGAGGTCGATCAGGATCTCGGCGTGCGGGTCCGACCCTGCGAGGGTGAGGGTGCCGCGACTGCTTGGGCTCACGATTCCCCCCATCAGGGTGAACCCGGAACCGGGTCCCTCCATCCACTCCTGGTACATCGGAACGCTGAAATGGATCGGCTGCGTGTCCGGCACCTCGAGGTCGGGCTTGCTGCGCCAGAACAGGTGACTCTGCGTGATGCCGGTCCCCGGAATGGGCGGATCGATCTCGCGCTCGGTGGTGAAGATCACGGGCGACAGCAGATGGTCGTGAAGGTTCTTGCCGACTCCGGGCAGGTCGACGACAACGTCGAATCCCAGCCGCGTGAGGTCGTCGGCCGGTCCGATTCCGCTTCGCAGCAGGATGCGCGGCGAATCGATCGCGCCGGCCGTGAGCACCACCTGATCGGCTTCCGCCTGGACGAGCTCACCGCGGTGCTCGTACTCGACGCCCGTGACCCGTGTGCCGTCGAGAAGCAGTCGGTGCACCCATGCACCCGTCACGACCGTGATGAGGTCCGAGTCGAGGATCGGCTCCGCGTAGGCGCGCCACGTGCTGAGCCGTTCCCCGCCGCGCACGGTGAGCTGCTCGCGGGCTACGCCGTCGAGGTGCTCGCCGTTGTAGTCCGGGTTCTCGTCGACACCGGTCTGCACGGCCGCATCGATGATGGACTGCTGGATCGCGTTGAGCGGATAGTCCACCGTCACGTCCAGCAAGCCGTCCGTGCCCCGAAGGTCGGAAGCCGGCCCGTCGTATTTCTCGATCTTCTTGAAGATGGGCAGAACGTCTTTCCATCCCCAGCCCGGATTGCCGAGGGACTCCCAGTGGTCGTAGTCCTGAGGGGCGCACCGAACATAGATCATCGCGTTGAGGGAGTGCGAACCGCCGAGCACTTTGCCGCGAGGCAGGTGCAGGCGTCGATCAGCGGCGTGCGGCTGAGGAACGGTGAAGTAGTCCCAGTCGTCCGGGCTGTGCCAGATCTCGCCGAGGCGAGCCGGGTCCTGGATGACGGGGTTCACATCCGAGCCGCCGGCCTCCAACAGCAGCACCCGCTTGCCGGCGTCAACGAGCCGCCGCGCGATCACGGAACCCGCCGAACCTGCTCCGACGATGATGACGTCTGGACGCTCGACCATGCTGCGTCTCCTCTCTGATGACGGTTCCGACGTTCTCACGTCGAACCCGCTCTTCTCCATGACCTCGGCCCTTTGTTCGCTCTCGATCAATGGACGTTCAGCGGTCGACAAGGGCTCAGCTCGGTCGTCTCGCGATGCTGGGACAAGCCGGGGATCTGCCCGTGTCTCTGAGACGGCAAGGGAGCGACGATCACGATGGACGCATTCCCGACTCACTCGCGCCAGGTGGTCTTTCCCGAAGCCGGATCGATCGACGTGAGCTCGATCGAGGTGCCGGTGCCTGCCGCCGCTGAGCTCGTCATGCGCGTTCGCCGAGTGGGCATCTGTGCGACCGACCTGCATCTGCTCGACGGACATATTGGGGATCCCTTCCCCTTGGTCCCGGGACACGAGTTCGTGGGAGAGGTCGCCGCGATCGGGGCCGACGCGGCCGCGACGCGCGGTCTCTCGATCGGCGATCGGATCGCCGTCGAGATGCTCCTGCCTTGCGGCACGTGCCCTCGCTGCCTCGAGGGCCGCTACAACATCTGCGAGCGCGACGATCCTGCCCTGGGGCCTGGGGCCGCCCGCGAATACGGAGTGAACATCCCGCGGACCACCGAGCCCGGCCTCTGGGGCGGGTACGCGGACCACCTCTGGGTGCCGGCCGAGGCGATCGTGCACCGGCTGCCCGACGGGCTGCCGTGGGATGTTGCGGCTCTCGTCGAGCCGCTCGCGGTCGCGTTCCGCGCCGTGCACCGCGGCCGTGTCTCCGCGGGAGACACTGTCGTGGTCATCGGCCCCGGCCCAGTCGGACTGCTGATCGCGGCGGCGGCCAAGCTGTCAGGAGCGGCACGCGTCGTGATGCTGGGAACCCGGCCGAGCCGCCTCGCCGTGTCGACCCGCCTCGGTGCCGACACCACGATCGACTCGGGCGCCACCGAAGACGTGCCGAGCGCCGTGATCGATGCCGTTGGTCGCTTGGCCGATGTCGTGATAGAGGCCGCGGGCTTTCCCGCTGCTCAGTCGCAGGCCGCGACCCTGGTGCGCCGCGGAGGACGGGTCGTGCTCGCGGGCGCCTGCGGATGGACCGCGGACGTCACCTTCGGCTCGGACCGCGACCTGCTCACGCGAGAGATCGACGTGCTCCCGTCGTTCCTGTCGGCAGGCGGATACGAGCCCTCGATCGCCGCGCTGTCCGAAGGCGCGTTCCCCTTCGCCGAACTGATCACCCATCGCTTCGAACTGGAAGACGTTCGAGCGGCGTTCGACGTGGTTCGCCACAAGAAGGACGGCGTCATCAAGGCCGTCCTCGTGCTGTCCGACTGACCGACCACCCACCCAACCGAGAAAAGAGCACCACGTGAGTTCGAACAGAGACGCGATCGAGGCGCACTACGCCGCTGGCGACGCCGGCGACCTGGCAGGGATGCTCGCCCCCTTCGCCGACGACATCATCTGGACGGAGGCGGCGGGCTTCCCTCTCGCCGGTACCTACATCGGGCCCGCCGCGGTGGCCGAGAACGTCTTCGGGGCGCTGCAGCGGGATTGGGATGGGTACGGCGTCGCCATCGACGAACTCATCGACGCGGGCGACACCATCGTGGCCCTCGGCACCTACTCAGGAACGTACAAGGCGACTGGTAAGTCGTTCCAGGCGCGCGTGGCCCACGTGTGGCGGCTCAAGAACGGCAAGGCCGTCCGGTTCGAGCAGGTCACGGACACGGCCGAGGTCCTGGCGGCCATGTCCTGACGCCTTGGGGCCGTGCCATCACGCCGACGTCGCGATGTACTTCTCCTAGAGGTACTCCAGGATGCCGTCTGTGCCGCCCTCGCGCCCCAGGCCGGACTGCTTGACGCCACCGAACGGCGCGGCCGGATCGCTGATGACCCCGCGATTGACCCCCACCATTCCGGCGTCGATCCGCGCGGCCACCCTCATCGCATCGCCCTCTTCGCCGAAGACATAAGCGATGAGGCCGTACTCGGTGTCGTTCGCCATCCTGACCGCGTCGTCGACATCGTCGAAGGCGATCACCGTGGCGACGGGTCCGAAAATTTCGGTGCGGGTGATGGTCGACCCGTGCTCGACGTTCGTCAGCAGGGTCGGCGGGTAGAAGGCTCCCGTGCCGTCAGGCTTCTGCCCGCCGAGCTCGATCTGCGCACCCTCGGCAACGGCCGTCTCGACCAGCGCGGCGACCTTGTCGCGTTCCTTCTGCGAGACGAGGGCTCCCAGGTCGCTAGCGTGATCCAGCCCCGGACCGGTCACCATCGCGCTGAGTCGCGCGCGCAAGCCGTCGACGAAGGCGTCATGCAGCGAGCGATGGACGTAGAGACGGTTCGCAGATGTGCACGCGGATCCGCCGTTGCGCATCTTGGCCGCCATCGCCCCCTCCACCGCGACCTTGAGGTCGGCGCCCGCAAGCACGATCAGTGGGGCATTGCCGCCGAGTTCCATCGACGTGTTGATGATCGGGCCTGCTGCTTGTGTAAGAAGGACCCGTCCCACTTCCGTCGACCCGGTGAACGAGAGCTTGCGGATCGCGCCGTGCTCGAGCATGGCCGTGACCGCAGGTCCGGTCGGGACGGGGGTCACCAGGTTGACTACTCCGGCCGGCACACCGGCCCGGCGCAGCACGTCGACGACGTATGCCGCCGTCAACGGGGTCTCGGATGCCGGCTTCAGCACGGTGGTGCAGCCGGCGGCGAGCGCGGGTGCGAGCTTGCGTGCAGCCATGGCGGCGGGAAAGTTCCACGGTGTGATGAGCAAGGACACCCCGATCGGCTGGCGCGTCACGATGATGTGCTTGTCTCCGCCCGGCGAAAGCCGGTATTCGCCGGGTACACGCACCGCTTCTTCGGCGAACCAGCGGAAGAACTCGGTGGCGTAGCCCGCTTCGGCGAGCGCGTCGCCCCACGCCTTGCCGTTCTCGCGGACCATGATCTCGGCGAGCTGGTCGCGCTCGCGGGTGAGGATCTCGAAAGCGCCTCTGAGCATCTCTGCTCGCGCCCTCGGCGCGGTCGCCGCCCAGGCCGGCGCCGCCTCTTCTGCCGCCGCAACGGCATCCAGGCAGTCGCGCTCGGTGGCGACGGCGAACTGCGTGATGATGCTTCCGTCTGCGGGGTCGACCACCGGAAAACGCTCACCCGAACTGCCCGCACGCCACTCTCCGCCGATGAAGAGATCGTTGATGACCGGTTGCTGCTTCTGACTCATGACATCCTTGTCCGCTCGCTCGTATCCGAAATGATATACGATGCAAGGGGTCATCGGCCACCGCGGCGAATCGCGCTCAGCGGTTGAACTGAGTCAATCGCGCGGCCGTGCTCTTCACGGCATCAGCAACAGCCGACGCCTCAGCGCTGACGTACAGCACCGCCACCGCCGCGCGTACGGCTCCCCTGATCGGCGCTGCGACCGCCGAGACCCCTGGGATGACCTCGCCGTGGGACGACGCGATCCCCTCCCGGCGCGCGAGCTCCACCTCGGGTGTTTCCGGAGTTTCAATCCCCAATGCCGCGCGATCCACGGTAGTGAGCAAGGACTGGATGGCGACACCAGGCGCCCCGACCAGCATCGAGTGCCGCGATCCGGGGCGCTGAGCGATCGACGCGACGGCGGCACGAGGCTCGACCGTCACCAGGGTCACACATTCCGTGCGATCGAGCACAACGAGAAACGCGGTCATCGAGAGCTCATCCGCGAGCGCCTGCAGAGCGGGCTGGGCTGCGGATTGCAGGTCGGGCGCGACACTGCGAGCGAGCGTGGCCAGATGAGGACCCAAGACCAGCGCACCACTCGGATTCCGGACGATCAGGGCAGCATCCTCGAGGGTGCGAACCAGCCGATACGCGATCGATCGATGCACTCCCAGCCGAGTCGCGACGTCCGCGATCGTCAGCGGACCGCCCGCGTCGGCGAGCACATCGAGGATGCGAATGCCCCGCGCCAGGGTCTGGGCTTGCGATTCCATGAGCATCGGCCTATCGTCTGATCACTATTCGAGCGTGTGATTCGATAATAGAACACATGGGTTCACAATGAAGTGAGATTTCAGCGATGCAGTTTCATCACAACGGATATGTGTCGGGCGATCCGACCATCAGCCCAGCCGCCGGAGTCGGCATCGACCGTCCCGACGAGTTGCCCGATGTCATGGACGTTCTGATCGTCGGCACCGGTCCGGCGGGCATGATCACGGCGGCGCAGCTGTCGAAATTCCCCGACATCACGACGCGCATCATCGACCGACGCGCCGGCCGCCTCGTCATCGGGCAAGCCGACGGCATCCAGGCGAGGAGTGTGGAGACCTTCCAGGCATTCGGTTTCGCCGAGCGCATCATCGCCGAGGCGTACCGCATCACCGAGATGGCCTTCTGGAAGCCCGACCCCGCCAATCCCTCGAACATCGTGCGCACCGCGCGCGCCGTCGACGACGCCACCGGTGTCAGCGAGTTCCCGCATCTCCTGGTCAACCAGGCACGCGTTCTCGACTACTTCGCCGAGGTGATGGCGCACTCCCCCACCCGAATGACCCCGGACTACGGCTGGGACTTCCAGGGCCTGGAGGTCGCGGAGAGCGGCGAGTATCCCGTGACCGTCACCCTCGCGCGCAGCGCCGGCGACGACGAGGGCACCCTGCGAACCGTTCGGGCGAAGTACGTGGTCGGCGGCGACGGAGCCCGCAGCAAGGTGCGCGACGCCATCGGGTGCACCCTGGACGGCGATCAGGCGAACCACGCGTGGGGCGTGATGGACGTCCTGGCCAATACCGACTTCCCCGACATCCGCACCAAGTGCGCGATCCAATCCAGCTCGGGCAGCATCCTGTTGATCCCTCGCGAGGGCGGTTACCTGTTCCGCATGTACGTCGACCTCGGCGACACCGGTGACGGGCGCGAGAAGTCCGTTCGCGCCACCACGATCGAGCAGATCATCGAGCAGGCCAATGCGATCATGCACCCGTACACCCTGGACGTGAAGAACGTCGCGTGGCACAGCGTCTACGAGGTCGGCCACCGGCTCACCTCACGATTCGACAACCTGCTGCCCGAGGAGCGCGGCACCCGCACGCCCCGGGTGTTCATCGCCGGTGACGCCTGCCACACCCACAGTGCTAAAGCCGGGCAAGGCATGAACGTCTCGATGCAGGATGGCTTCAACCTGGGTTGGAAGCTCGGTCACGTTCTCGAGGGCCGCAGCCCCGAGACGCTGCTGGCGACCTACTCGGCCGAACGTCAGGTGATCGCGAAGAACCTCATCGACTTCGACAAGCAATGGTCGACGCTCATGGCGACGAAGCCAGAAGATCTCGCGGACCCCACCGAGCTCGAGGACTTCTACGTGCGGACCGCGGAGTTTCCCGCGGGGTTCATGACCGAGTACGCTCCGTCGATCCTGATCGGTCAGCGCACCCACCAGTCGCTCGCCACGGGCTTCCCCATCGGCAAGCGGTTCAAGTCCGCGCCGGTGCGGCGGGTCTGCGACGGCAACGACGTGCACCTGGGGCACCTGGCTGCGGCCGACGGCCGCTGGCGCATCTACGTGTTCGCGCCCCGGTACGCCGACGCCCACGCGCAGCTCTCACGATTCTCCGACTGGATGCTGCAGTCGCCCGCGTCACCGCTTGCCGGCACGCCCGACAGCGCAGACATCGATGCGTGGTTCGACGTGAAGGTGATCTACCAGCAGCCTCACACCGACGTGGACATCAACGCCGTGCCCGAAGTGTTCCGCCCGCGGACCGGCACGTTCGAGCTGATCGACCTCGAGAAGATCTTCGCCGCCGATCCCGACGACGACATCTTCGGATCGCGAGGGGTCGATCGGGGTGGCGTGGTGGTCGTGGTGCGTCCGGATCAGTACGTCGCCCAGATCGTGGCGCTGGAGGCCACCGACGAGCTGGGACGGTTCTTCGCCCCTCTGGCACCGCCGAAGTAGACGAGTTCCGTCTTGGTCAAGCATCGTTCCGTCATGGGCAAGGCCGTCGCAGGCAGCGCCCGGGTGCATGGAGCGGAGCAAGGCGTCGTCCTGCCCTGAGCCGTGGAGCGCTCCCGGCGCCCGCGGCGGGATCAGGGCTCCTGTCTCGCACCCCGATGCGGCGCTTCGGCGACCAGGGCGAAATCGCGTCAGTTGTTGCATTCTTGTACTCCGACGCGGCCGCCATCGTCACGGGTGCCGTCCTCCTCCGTTGATGGCGGGTATCTGGGCACCGGGATCTGGCTACCCCAGGTACGCGTTGCGCAGAAGCGCTTCGTCCCCGAGCAGTTCGCGGGCCGGACCCTGGTATGAGACATGGCCGCTCGTGACCACGAGCGCATCCGTCGCGGCCTTCAAGGCCATGTGAGCGAACTGCTCGACAAGAAGCACACCGACGCCCGACTGCGCGATGCCCTGAATGACCGGGATCAGTCGCAGGAACACCACCGGCGCAAGACCCAGCGACATCTCATCGATCATGATGTACCGGGGTTTGGCCGCGAAGGTGCGAGCCAACACGACCATCTGCTGCTCGCCGCCCGACAACAGCGCCGTCTGCGAGTCGACGCGCTTCTCCAGCTCGGGGAATAGGGACATCGCCTCGTCGAAATCGGACTTCGCGCGTGCCGTCAACTTCAGATTCTCGCGGACGGTCAGCGAGGGGAAGATCATCCTGCCCTGCTCGACATGTTTGAGCCCCATCAATGAGCGCTGACGCCTCGAGAGCTTGGAGATATCCTGACCGTCGAGCTCCACCGAGCCCGACGCTATCGGGATGATCCCCGAGAGCGACTCGAGCAGGCTGGTCTTGCCTGCGCCGTTCGGCCCGACAATAGTCGTGATCCCCCCCTGGTGGACCTCGAGACTGACGCCTGAGATGACGGGACCGACACCACGGCGCACCACCACATCGGTGACCTTGAGACTCACAGCATCTCCGTTTCGCCCATGTAGGCCGAGACCACTTTGGGATCGCTCAAGACCGTTGCACGGTCGCCACTGGCCAAGACCTCGCCGAAGTTGAGGACCGTGATCCGCGAGCAGACGCTGCGCACCAGGTCGAGGTCGTGCTCGATGATCAGGATCGTGGTTCCGAAGTGTTCGGGAGCACGGCGCAGCCGGTTGGCGAAGGCGAGGTGCTCATCATGCGAGAGCCCCGCGGCCGGTTCGTCGAGCAGGAGCAACTTCGGGCGCGCGGCCAGATTCGCGGCCACCTCGACCAAGCGACGAGTCCCGACATCCACGACGCTGAGAGGGATCGACGCGTCAGGGCAGCCGAAGAATTGGAGCGCGTCCGCGATCGCGTCCGGGCCGGCCTTGCCTCTGGTGACGAATCGGAGATACGCGCCGACGGTCATGCTCGGCGGCACCCGATCCTGCTGGAAGGTACGGCGGAGTCCAGCGCGTGCACGCCGGTGGGGAGCGAGTCCATCCAACGGCTCGCCATCCAGAGTCGCCGTTCCGGTGTGCTGCGGTAAGAAGCCGCCGATCGCGTCCACGAACGTCGACTTGCCCGCCCCGTTGGGACCGATCAGGCCGAGGATCGTACCCTCCTCGACAACCAGCGACACATCCGTCAACGCCTTCACGGCCCCGAACTCGACCGTGAGGTGCTCCACGACCAGCAGGGGACGACCGGTCCCCGTGGGGATGGGAGCCTCGGCCACCGTCTCCACTGCCGCAACGTCGCCGACGGCTTCGACTCGGGCCGCTTCGCGCAGTCTGCGACGGCGGAAGAGGGCGGCACGCACGCCGGTGCCCAGATTCGAATTCGAGGTGAGGGCTTGAATGCCTAGGATCCCAAAGGCCACGCTCGACCACTCGAGCGGCACCCGGAACTGCTTCAGGATCTCCGGAATGACGACGAAGAGGATGCCGCCGAACAGGGCCATGTCGATCAACTGCGAACCGACGACGATGCTCAGCACATAGAGCCCGAGTGAGTTGATGGGGGTGAAGGTCAAGTAGTTGACCTGCGTGATCTGGCCCACGATCAAGCACCCGGCGATCCCGCCGACAAAGGCGCTGAGGGCGAACGCCGACAGTTTCGCGGTGCGCACGCTCGTGCCCGCCGACGCGGTGCCGCGCTCGGAGAACGCCACGGACTTCCACGCTGCCCCGATCCGGCTGCCTTGCAGAGCATTGATCGCGAGCGCGATCAGCACCGTGACCACCACCGCGAAGAGGAAATACCCGCGGTCGCCGGTCGGATCCGACGTGAGCCCGAACGGCCGAGGGATGTGCGCAAAGCTCTGATCCGGGAACCCGAGTTGCTGCACGGTGGTGTCGACCGCTGCAGCGACCCCAAGGGTGATGACGGCGAGGTTGACCCCCCGCAGCCGGAGAGCCGGTAGCCCGATGACCAAACCGAGGACAGCAGTGATCAGGCCGGCGATCAGCATGAAGACGAGGAAGGACGCGGCTCCGAAGACGGTCGGAAGTGGGGTCTTCAAGTACAGGAATTCGAGGATCCAGGCACCGATCGAGGCGAAGCTCAACTGGCAGAGCGCGATCATGCCTGCGGTTCCGGTCACGATTCCTAGGCCGAGCAGGGAGACCATGGCGACCAAGACCGAGGTGGACACGAACACGACGTATGCCGGCATCCCGAAGCCGAAGATCGCGCCGAGCGCGATTGCCCCAAGAGCGAAGGCGAGAGGGAGCCACGGACGGGTCGTCAGGCGCGGGCGGCTAGCGAGCGACATCCCAGACCTCCTTCCGCTGGTTCCACAGGAGGAACAGCACGATGATGAGAATGGGGATCCAGTCCCGAAGTTGCGTGGTCGAGGGGAACGCCGTGAGTGCACCCTGAAGCGCGCCGACCACCAATCCGCCAACGATCGTCAACGGAATGTTCTTGAAAGCGCCCACCAGGGCGGCGGCTGTGCCCGGAATGACCAGGGCGATCATGGAGGTCGCGTCGGCCGCCGCGGTGTTCCCGATGATGGAGACGCAGAGTCCCATGACGCCGCCCATCACCATCCACACACTGACCTGGAGGGCTTTGACGTTCACGCCGAGCAGCTCGGCGGCGGTCTGGCGGTCGCTGACGGCTCGAAGTCGGACCCCGATCGGTGTGCGGCGCACGATGATCCAGGTCAGGACGCCCACGATGATCGCCGCTACGAGCATGGCGACCCCCACCTTCGTGATCGCTACCTCGCCGACGAGGAATGCCGGTCCGACAAGCAGAGGCCGCAGAGATTGTGGCTGGGATCCGAACAGGATGAACGAGAGTGAGATCAGCATCAGGAGCGACGCGACGGTGACGGCAGAGCGAGCGGTGGTGGTCGCTTCAGAAAGCCAGGTCGCCTCGATCCACCCCAGGATGCCGGACACCACCGCGGCCACCACCACGGCGATCACCACCGTGATGGCGGTCTGCACCTCGAGTGGCGCACTCTGGATGAGCGGTGCGGAACGGATCGAGAGGTAGGCACCGAAGACGCCGACGGCGACGAGCGAGAAATTGATGACGCGCGTCAGCACGGACATCAGCGTGAGCCCCACCCCGATCAGGGCGTAGAGGGCGCCAGAACTGAATCCGACGGCCAGGGCGATGATGATGTTCAACGTGTCCTCCGGTGATGCGACAAGAGGGTGATTGCGGGCGACGGGCCGTGGGCCGCCGCCCGCAATCAGTAATCCAACAGGGCGTTACGGCTGCTTCGTGTCGACCCAGCCGATCTCGTCGCCCTTGAGCCACGGCCCGAGGGACGTCCACTCGCTGGTGTTCTTCTTGATCTCGACCGGCCACGCGGACTTGTTGGCCTGGTGAGTGTCACCCGGGCCGAAGATCCACGGCGTTGCGACCATCGGGTTGTTCACCGGCGTGCTCATCGCCTTCGCAGCGGCGGTGAACGAGTCACGCGTCACCTTGCCCTTGATGGTCTTGAGGATCGCGATGAAGTACTTGGCGGCCAAGTAGCCACCCTGGGCGAACGAGGTCTTGGGCACGTTGTGAGCATCCATGACCTTGATCCAGTCAGCGTTGGACTTGTCCTTCGGGTCGGTGAACGGCGAGAACTCAGCGGGCAGGTGGATGTCGCCCGCGTACGAAATGCCCTTCGCGAACTCGTCCGAGTAGCAGGAGGTCAGCACCAGGAAGGGGATCTTCAGACCCTGGTTCGACGCCTCGCCGATGAATGCCGTAACGGCCGCACCGACCTCGGTGATCATGACCGCGCCGCAGTTGTGGCTCTTCAAAGCGGCGACGTTGCCGGCGTAGCTCGCCTGACCGCGGGTGAGGCTGAAGTCGCTGTACGCGAGCTTCTTGCCCGTCTTCGCCGACCAGGCGTCGATGGCTCCCTGATAGGCCGCCTTGCCCGCATCGTTGTCCGGGACGACTTCGGCGCAGATGTTCTTGTATCCGAGCGTCTCCGACCCGTCATACAGCGTCGCGTAGGCATCGAAGTACGGCCCGTCGTTGGCCGGCGCGATGTTCGGAGTCGTGAAGCAGAACGGGTCAACCCCGGTGCCCTGCAGCGAGACGATGTTGTTGTCTTCCCAGGTCTTGTGGTTGACAGCGCAGTCGAGCAGCGACGACGAGCCGACGAGTGCGACGGCCCCGCTGCTCAGAGCGTCTTTTGCCGCGGTCGCCGAGACCGCTGGGTCGGTCTTGTCGTCGTACACCGTGTACTGCAGAGGTTGCCCGTTGAAGCCTCCGGCCGCGTTGTAGTCGTCGAAGACGGCCTTGACGGCCTGGGGAGCTTCCGGGAAGAAGGTGAGGCCGCTGAGGGCTGCCACCTTGATCGGGGTGCCGGTGGCGGGAGTGCTGGTTCCACCGCCACCTGAGGTGGCGCTACAACCGCTCAAGATGAGCGCCGCAGCGGCGACGGCGGCCGTCGCGCCGAGTTTGATACCGGTCATTCGCATGTGATTGGTGCCTCTCCGATGGGAGCTGAACATCTGTGTCCAGCGGGCGATCCTTGTTGTCGGACGGCGAACAGCGGCGTCCTGCGGCCACTCTAAGAACGACCTCATCTGGCGCGTTTGTCGCCTGCGGAACAGTCGTTGACTCTCCGTACCGGAGTTCGCGGATTGTGGATGAGCGAGCCTGCGCTCACGAACACATGACGTGCACCCAGGGCCAAACGGCGATGGCGCATGGCTGGCAATGCTGTTTGTTGATCAGCATCGGTACCCCACTGAGGAGAACAGTCATGTCCGACTACGCCACCCTGCTCGCACGGATCAGCGCCCCGGCCGCGACCGGCCGGGAGGTCCGCGATCCCGCCACCGGAGAGGTGATCGCAGCCGTCCAGAAGAATACGGTGGAAGATCTGGAAGCGGCTATTGCTGCGGCGAAGGCTGCTCAGCCCGCCTGGGAGGCGCTCGGACACGCGAAGCGGAGCGAGCTCCTCAACGCGGTCGCCGACCGAATCGAAGCCGAGTCCGAGCCGCTTGCCCAACTGCTCTCCCGTGAGCAGGGCAAACCCCTCAACGGACCCAACGCCCGCTTCGAGGTCGGCGCTTGCGTGGGTTGGTTGCGCGCCACAGCCGCAACTCAGCTGGAGCCTGAGGTCGTGGTCGACGACGGTCAGATGAAGGCCGAACTGCACTACCGTGCTATCGGCGTCGTGGGCGCCATCGGACCCTGGAACTGGCCCCTGATGATCGGCATCTGGCAGATTGCTCCCGCCTTGCGAATGGGCAACACAGTGGTCGTCAAGCCCTCGGGCTTCACGACCTTGAGCGTCCTCGCGATGGTGTCGATCATGAATGAAGTACTGCCGGCAGGAGTGCTGACGGTGGTCGCAGGAGATCGTGTCGTGGGCTCTCTCCTCGCGTCGCATCCTGATATCGACAAGGTGATGTTCACGGGGTCGACGGCGACAGGTCGCGAGATCATCAAGAGCTCGGCAGACAACCTCGCTCGCCTCACCCTGGAGCTCGGCGGAAATGATGCGGGAATCGTCTTGCCCGGTGCCGATCCGGCCGCCATCGCCGGCGACCTGTTCTGGGGCGCCTTCATCAACACCGGGCAGACCTGCGCCGCGCTCAAGCGCCTCTATGTGCACGACTCGATCTACGAGCAGGTCATCGAGGAGCTGAAGGCCGTCACCGCGACCATGCCGATGGGCAACGGGCTTGATGAGAAGAACGTGCTGGGGCCGCTGCAGAACAAGGCGCAGTTCGACATCGTTGCCGGGCTGGTCGAAGACTCCAAGAAGCGCGGAGGCCGCATCATCACCGGCGGCAGCCCGGCGACCGAGCTTGGAGAGCTCTTCTACCCCATCACGCTCGTCGCCGACCTGCACGATGGCGACCCGCTGGTGGACGAGGAGCAGTTCGGCCCCGCCCTTCCGATCATCCGCTACACGGATGTCGAGGACGCGATCGCGAGCGCCAACGGACTGGATGTCGGGCTCGGTGCGTCCGTGTGGTCATCCGATCTCGATGAGGCTCGCAAGGTCGCGCTGCGACTCGAGGCGGGCACGGTGTGGATCAACAAGCACGGCACTGTGCACCCGATGATGCCGTTCGGCGGGGTCAAGTCATCTGGATACGGCCTAGAATTCGGTGTCGAGGGGCTCAAGGCTCTCGGAGTTCCTCAAGTGATCAGCAGTTAGCACGCGTGATGCCGGCAAGGACGGCACGGTCAAAGGTTCGGGACAACCGCGGTGCCAGCGGAGTCGACACCATCGACGCCGATCAGCGCGTGTCGCATGCCTGACAACAGCAACCACGTGACGAGGCTGGTTCCCTCGCGCCCAGGGCTCCCTCATGAGTCACGAAGCCCGCTTCGCCGGCACCTCATTCTGCGGGCGAACTCGGGGGGATGCACTGT
>Ga0207698_10000294_pt1 | contig 30242 bp, 33 predicted proteins | sample KBSCornC22_FD_184298 | JGI IMG/M metagenome (GOLD analysis project Ga0207698, IMG submission 184298) | Corn rhizosphere microbial communities from Kellogg Biological Station, Michigan, USA - KBS Corn C2-2 (SPAdes) (version 2) | ecosystem: Host-associated > Plants > Roots > Rhizosphere > Soil ... | reverse complement strand
GTTGATCCCCTCGACGCTCTCGGGCCGCGCGGCCGAAGAATTGGTGGCTCATTTGGGGCATAAGAAGGATGCGCCCCCCGTGGTCCCGGTATTCAATATGGTCGACCGGCGGCGTCTCGCCCACAAGGCAGCGTTGGAGGCGGCGCCGGATCGGCATGCGCTGCCGATGGCCAGCCTGGTCGAGCAGATGGCCGATCGCCATGCGCCCATCGGCGCTTATGCACCGCGCGCACCCGTCACGGCGGCGATTTCGGAGCTGTGGCGCGAGGTGGAGAGGCGGCTCGCCAAGGGCTAGAGCACTCTGCGCTCCAATTGCATCGGAGCGGGTGCTCCAGCACATTGTTTTACCGCGATTTTTCGAGCAACCAGATGTTCCATCTGGCTCATATCGCGCTAGCCGCGGGCCGCTGGCTCAGGCTTGCCTTGGTGGCGTGCCACGCTCGACATTGGCGACCAGGGCCTGGCATCCCTGTTCCATCAGCGGACCAACCAGCGCGCCCCGCTCGTCCGGCAATATATCGCTGATCCAGACGAAGCGGCATGTCAGATCGTCGATCGGCACGACCTGCATGGATGCCGAATGATGGTCGAACGTCTCGCCCAGCACCGTATAGCATAAGCGGTGGCGGAGATCGTCGATGCCGACAAGCCGCTCGCGCACCACCTTGCCATTGGCGAAGGTCACCGTTCTGACATCCCCATCGATGGCGCAGTCGATCAGCACCGGCGCGAACAGCCTGGCTGCGTCGCCGAAGCATTTGAGCATCGACCACGCATCTGCCGCGGGTCGGCTGATCGGCACTTCGCAATGAATCGAGGTCATCGGCTACTCCTCTGTGCGTTGCCTCGATAGCGGCGGAATCCGGTCGGGTGCTTGCATGAAATTGCGTCGCTGCCTGAGATAACCAACCGTCTCGATCGCTCGAGGGTCCCCGATTTCGGGAAGCTACCCTCCCGGAACGCGAGATAGTCAAGTAAGCGCTTGACTATCTCGAGCGAGCACTGCAATAGTCAAGTCCATGCTTGAGTATTCTCCCGTCAGCACCGCCTTCCGGGCCTTGTCCGACGCCACGCGGCTGGCGCTGTTCGAACGATTGAGCCGCGGGCCAGCCAGCGTGAGTCAACTGGCAGAGCCCTTTGCGATCTCGCTGACCGCGATCGGCCAGCATCTCGAGATCCTGGAGAGTTGCGGCCTCATCAGGTCCGAGAAGATCGGGCGCGTGCGGACCTGCCGTGTCGATCCCAAGGGACTGGAGCTGCTTTCGAATTGGGTGGCCGAACGGCGCTCGCTGATGGAGCGGCGCCTCGATCGCCTGGCTGAACTGCTCGATGCCGAAGACCAGGAGCCAACCCCACCGGACGATCAACCACGGAGCAAATTGCCATGACCGATATGCTGACAGCAGAGGCCCAAGCCCTTCATTCCACCTTCTTCGTCGAACGCGATTTCCCGCAATCGCCGTCGCGCGTGTTCCGCGCCTTTGCGGACAAGGAGATCGTGCGCCGCTGGCGGGTCGAGGATGACGGGTGCCAAATCCACGAATTCGCGTTCGATTTCCGCATCGGCGGGCATGAGGTTTCGCGCTTCAGCTTCGGTGGCGGGCCGGAGATCCGGCTCGACGCCGAGTTCCAAGATATCGTGCCGGATCAGCGCATCGTGTTCACCTACCGCATGGGCGTAGGCCCCAATCCCTTCTCGGCATCGCTGACGACGATCGAGTTCGCCGCGCACGGAGACGGCACGCGTCTATCCTACACCGAACAGCTGGCCATGCTCGACGGTACCGATTCCGGCCCCGCGCGTGAGGAGGGCTGCCGCCTGCTCTTGGAGAAGCTTGCGCGCGAGCTCGACCGCCAGGCCTGACATTTCTTCGACCGGTGCCGGGATCCAGCCGATCCCGGCGCGGTCAGTCCTGCTCGAACTGCGGGATGACCCACGTCTCGCGGTGCGCCGCATCCATCCATTCGACCACGAACGGGTGTGCCTGGACGCGCTCGCAATAGGCCCGCGCGAAATCGGGGATGGGCAAAGCGTAAGTGGTGAAGCGCGCGGTGACGGGCGCATACATGATGTCGGCTGCGGAGAAGGCGCCGAACAGGAAGCCGCCATCGCCGCCGAAGCGGGTCAGCGCCTCGCTCCACAGATGGAGGATCCGCTCGACATTGGCCTGCGCCTCGGCGCTGATTGCCCTGGTCGGGTAACGTTTGCGGAATACGGTCGGGCATTCGCGGCGCAGGTCGACGAAGCCGGCATGCATTTCGGTCGCGATCGAGCGGGCGAAGCCGCGCGCGGCGCCGTCGGTCGGCCAGAAGCGGTCCTGGCCGACCTTGTCGGCGAGATAGTCGATGATCGCCAGGCTCTCCCACACCGCAATGTCGCCGTCCCACAGGATCGGGACCTTGCCCGCCGAGGGAGTGATGTCGGGCTGTTGCCGACGTGCCGCCCAGTCTTCGTCATAGAGCGAGACGACCTCTTCTTCGAATGGCAGGCCGGACAGCTTGAGCGCGAGCCATCCGCGCAACGACCAGGAGGAATAGGCCTTGTTGCCGACAATGATCTTCATGACTGCCTTCCTGATCCTTCTCGCCGCGGCTTCACGGGTGGCGGGTAGCCCCTGACGAGAGCTCCTGCGACCAGTTTATGTCCCCAGGAAGCATCGAGCCTGCTCGAACATGATCCTCACCTTAGCTGCCATCAGGTCGATCATGCCCCCCGCATGATCTTAGCAATGCCGGGGGCATTCCTAACCCGATGACGCCCCAAGGGGGGAGGAATCACATATGCCGCGTCTCGGCGGGGGAGGCCCACCAATTGTTGTTGGCACCGTCCATATATTTGACCGGAGCGACGGCCAGATCCTCCTCGGCCCCGTCGATCGTGGCGAGGCTGACCGAATAAAAGGCGCCGCCGACCTCCTCGATATAGCCATGGCCGAAGGTGGCGACGCCGCAGGTGCGGCAGAAGCGGTGATGCACGCTTTCGGTATTGAAGCGATAATCGCCCAGCGCATCCTCGCCGCTCAGCAGGCGGAATTGTTCCGGCCGGACGGTCGTGCCCCAAAAGCGCCGCTTGGCGCAGATCGAGCAGTTGCAGCGCCCAGTGCCTTCGCTGAGATCCGTGTCCAGCTCGTACCGGACCGTGCCGCAATGGCAGCTTCCCTGATAGGTCTTGAGCATTCTCTGTCTCCTGCTTGGCACGAGCAGGCCCTAATGCCACACTGCTGCCACCCTGCTGTCAGCAGTGACGTGCGAAGAGGGGGGCCATGAGACGCGCCGACCGCCTGTTCCAGATCATCCAGATCCTCCGCCGCTCCTCGCGCCCTGTGACCGCCGATGCGATCGCGGCCGAGCTCGAGACCTCCAAGCGGTCCGTTTATCGCGACATCGCGGCCCTGATCGGCCAGCGCGTGCCGATCCGCGGCGAGGCCGGGGTGGGCTATGTGCTCGAACGCGGGTTCGACCTGCCGCCATTGATGCTCACCGCCGACGAGCTTGAGGCGGCGGTGCTCGGAGCGCAATGGGTGGAGGGGCATGGCGATCCGGGCCTTGCGCGTGCGGCACAGGACCTGATCGCCAAGATCGCGGCCGCCGTCCCGGCGCATTTGCGCCCGCTGTTGCTGGATGCTTCCACCCGCGCGGTTTCGGGTTGGAACACTATTCCGCCCGACCGCCTGGATACCGGGCTCGCCCGCGCCTGGATCCGCTCGGGCCGCAAGATGGCGATCGCCTATCGCGATGCCGAGGAGCGCGAGACCGAGCGCGTCGTCTGGCCGATCGCGATCGGCTATCTGAACAGCGCGCGGCTGCTGATCGGCTGGTGCGAGCTTCGGCGCGATTTCCGCCACTTCCGGCTCGATCGCGTCGCCGACGCGAAATTCCTCGACGAGAAATTCCCTGAACGTCCCGCGGTACTGCGGGCGAAGTGGCTCAAGACGATGGAGCAGGAGGCGGCTGATGCCGCATGCGCGGGTCCGCGCAATTGAGCTTATTGGGATGAGGCAGCGGCCTTCGGCTCCCACAATTCGATCTTGGTGCCGTCGGGATCGACGATCCATGCGAAATTGCCGTCGGGCGTGTCCTCGCGCCCGAGGATCGCCACGCCCTTGGCCTTCAGACGGTCGATGAAGGCAGAGAGGTTGTCGACCGCGAAATCGATCATGAACTCGCGTGTCGACGGGTCCATATAATGCGTGGCCTGCTTGAACGCGTTGAGAGTGACCACCGGCGGGTGGCCGGCCGCGTCATAGCGCATCGCAACACCGCCCCAGGGTGCGAGCTTGATCCCCAGCACATCGCGATACCAGGCCATCAGCGCCTTGGGATCCTTGCTCCTGACGAAGATACCGCCGACGCCGGTGATGCGGCCGGGCGGATCGGCCGCGGCCGGCAGGGCTACGAGCGACGCGCAGAACAGGGCGCCAAGGATCAGCCGGCGCATCTGATTCAAGGTACCATCTCCCGTGAGATCATGGTCAGGATATCAGGCTGCGGTCCCTGCTCCAATGCCGCCAGCGAGGCTGGAACGGATCGCCCGGTCAGCGAGCGCAGCAGCAGTAATCCCGATTACATAGGCAACCATGTCCGACGTCGAGAAGATGCGCCCGAGCAGCAGCGCGCCAGGAAGCGTCAGCCGGAAGGCGTCGAGCGAAGCTGAATGGTAGAACTTGAACAGCTCCACCGCGCAGGCGGCGGCGCTCGCGACGAAGGCAGCGCGCACGGCCGGCAGGCGCGGACCGAGCGTGGTGATGATCCAGAAGAGCATCGCCGCCCACAGGATCGAACCGCCATATTTCACCACCGGCTGGGGCAGGCCGAAATGGGCCAGCCTGAGCGTCAGTCCCGCCGCAAATCGTTCCGAGGATCAGCAGCGTTGACAGCCACAAGGGCCGGGCAATTGCCGGCCGGGGCATCAAGCGAGCACTGCCTCCAGCACCGCCGCGCGCAGCTCGGGAATGCCGCCGCCTTTCTCGCTCGACGTGGCGATGATCTCCGGATGCGCGGCGGGATGCTTGCGCGCCTCCGCTTCGGTGCGCTGGCGCACGGCGGCGAGCTCGCTCGCCTTGATCTTGTCCGACTTCGTGAGAACGAGCCGGTAGGAGACGGCGGCCTTGTCGAGCATCTCCATCACGTCGAGGTCGACCGGCTTGATGCCGTGGCGGCTGTCGATCAACACCAAGGCACGCTTCAGCACCTGACGCCCGCGCAGATAGTCATTCACCAGATGGCGCCATTTGCGCACAATGTCCTTCGGCGCCTCGGCAAAGCCATAGCCCGGCATGTCGACCAGCCGCAGTTGGAGCGGATCGCCGACATCGAAGAAGTTCAATTCCTGCGTGCGTCCCGGCGTGTTCGACGTGCGCGCCAGCCCGTTGCGGTTGGTGAGCGCGTTGAGCAGCGAGGATTTGCCGACGTTGGAACGGCCGGCAAAAGCCACTTCGGGCACGTCCGCGGGCGGCAGGAATTGCAGGCCCGGCGCCGATTTGAGGAAGGCGACGGGCCCCGCGAACATTTTGCGCGCGGCCTCGATCAGTTCGGCCCGTTCAGCTTCCCCGGCTGCATCCTCGCTCACGATTTGCCGTCATCCTTCAACCCCGGCGTCCGCGCATAGAGCACCTGTTGCTGGAGCAGGGTCAGCAGGTTGTTCATGACGTAATAAAGCTGCAGGCCGGCCGCGAGCGGCGCGAAGAACAGCATCATCAGCCAGGGCATGAACTGCATCACCTGCTGCTGCGCGGGATCCATCTGCTGCGGGCTCAACCGCATCGATGCCCACATCGTCACGCCGAGCAGGATGGCGAGCACGCCCAGATGCAGCATCGGCGGCGGATTGAAGGGCAGCAGGCCGAACAGGTTGACCGGGGTGAGCGGATCGGGTGCCGACAGGTCCTTGATCCACAGCACGAACGGCCGGTGGCGCATCTCGATCGAGAGCGACAGCACCTTGTAGAGCGCGATGAAGATCGGCAGCTGGATGAAGATCGGCAGGCAACCGCCCAGCGGATTGATCTTCTCTTCCTGATAAAGCTTCATCATCTCCTGCTGGAGGCGGGGCTTATCCTCCTTGTGCCGCTCTTGCAGCGTCTTCATCTTCGGCTGCACGCGGCGCATCGCCGCCATCGAAGCGAACTGGCGTTGCGCAACCGGGAAGAGCAGGGCCCGTACGATGATCGTCAGGCAGATGATCGCCACGCCGAAATTGCCGATATGGTGGAACAGCCAGTCGAGCAGATAGAAGATCGGCTGTTCGAACCAGATGAACCAGCCCCAGTCGATCGCATGGTCGAACTGCGGCACGCCGGCCTTCTTGTAGGCGTCGAGCACGGCCATTTCCTTGGCGCCGGCGAACAGGCGCTGCGTGACGGCGGCGGTGGCGCCGGGCTGGATCAGTTGCGCCGGGACGGCGGCATCGGCCTGGTAGACGTCACCTGCGCCAGCACGGAAGCCGGCGTCGATCGCCGCGTCCTGCGGCGGCACCAAAGCCGTCTGCCAATATTTGTCGCCGAAGCCGATCCATCCGCCGGTGCTGGTGAAGCGTTCGCCAGTGGCACCAGCGTTGCGGAGATCCTTGAAGCTGACCGAATAATTGGTCTTGCCGTCAAACGTGCCGATCGGGCCGGTATGCATGTTCCAGATCGACGGATCCTTGGATTCGCCGACGCGGCTGACGAGACCATAAGGGCGCACCGAGATCGCGCCGGGGCCGGCGTTCTCGACGCTCTGCTGGACCGAGAACATATAGTCCTTGTCCACGCTCACCATGATCCGGAAGAGCTGACCGCGGCCATTGTTCCAGCTGAGCGTGACCGGCTTGTCCGGGGTCAGGCGGTTGCCATCCGCGGTCCAGGCGGTGTTGGCGTCGGGCAAAGCGATGCCCTGGCCGCTCCAGCCGAACTGGGCGAAATAGGCATCCTGCGTGCCGCCGGGCGAGAGCAAGCGGACCGGGGGCGAATTCTTCGCGATCGTCTCGCGATGATCGAGCAGCACCAGATCGTCAATGCGCGCACCCTTCAGGCTGATCGAGCCGGCAAGGCGCGGCGTCGCAATCTCGACGCGCGGGCTTTCGTTCAGCACCAGAGCACGCTCGCGCAATTTGGCAGGGGCGGCCTGCGAACCGGGGCCGGGCAAAGTCGCCGGCTTGCCATTCTCGACCTTGGCGACAGGCGGCGGGGCAGGCGGGAAATATTTGGAGGACAGCCAGGTCCAGCCCAGGAAGACGAGGGCAGAGAGCAGCACGGCCAGGATCAGGTTGCGCTGGTGTTGCACGGACGAAGGCTACCTTCAGGGTCTTAAGGAACGGGATCGACGCCACACCCGCCCCAGGGATGGCATCGCAAGATTCGCTTCAGCGCCAGCCACGAGCCGGCGAGCGCCCCATAGCGCGACCAGGCCTCGATCGCATAGGCCGAGCAGGAGGGTGTGTAGCGGCAGGTCGGCGGAATCAGACGCGATGGACCGATCTGCCAGACGCGCGCGAGCCAGATCAGGGGACGCGCGATCATCGGCCGGCCTTCGCAAGGGCCTTGCGAAGCTCAGTACCGAGCAGAGCATAATCGCGCTCGATTCCCCCGCTGCGGCCGATCAGGACATGGTCTGCGCCCGGCTGGCCGACGTCCGGCAGCACCTCGCGCGCGAGCGCGCGGAAGCGGCGCTTCATGCGGTTGCGCGCCACCGCGCCGCCGATCTTCCTGGTGACGGTAAAGCCGATCCCCATCGCCGAATCACCATCCTCGCGCGGACGGACCAGCAGCACGAAGCCGGGCATCGGCACGCGCTTGCCGGCATTGGCAGCGAGGAATTCGGAGCGCCGCACGAGACGGCGAAGCGCTTTTTCGGGAGCTTCGGTGCCGGCCCGCTCCCCCCCCCAGCCTCCCGATCCAGCATCATCCTGTCGGGAGGCTGGGTGGGGGAACGGGCTGGAGCCGCTCGAAAGCGCCCTTCCGCGCTTTCGCAAGGGGTGGCTCAGGCGGAAAGCTTGGCGCGGCCGCGCGCGCGACGGGCGGCGAGCACCTTGCGGCCGCCGACCGTGGCGCTGCGCGCACGGAAACCGTGACGACGCTTGCGCACGAGCTTGCTCGGCTGATAGGTCCGCTTCATCTTTTCTGCCTCTGAATATGCAATGCAAAAGGCCGCCGAACCCGCGGCGGCCGTCACGGGGTGCGCCTCTATGCGAGAAGGGGGCTTTAGTCAATCGCCCTGACGGCTTTCCTGCTGCGCCGCATCGCCTTGTCGGCGGCATGGCCGAAGCGCGGCCAGCGCCGCTTGATCCGGACGTAATAACGCTTCGCCCAGATTGAATTGCGGATCAACAGCGTGGCGCCCGCAGCGAACAGGAAAACACCACCCGGCCCCGGAATCGCGCCGACGAAGGGTGCGGCCGCGATCAGCACCCAGCCAAGTACCAGCCAGGCGATGCGCCAGGGGGATCGTGGTCGTTCCATTCGCGGGACATGGGGTAGGTGTATTACATGTGCAAGACCCCTGCCTCGCGAACAGGCGACGGAACGGTCCGAAGTCGCGCCGATCCAGGCGGCCGCGAGGGAGCCCGGCACGATTGAGCATCGGCTTGCCGGGCTGATCGGAGCCGCTGGCTTTAGAGCGATTTGGAGCCAGATGGACCCATCTGGAGACTTGCCGACCAGCAGCTGCGTTGTGGTCCATCGTGTGCCCGCGCCATCCAGCAAAGCGGTCGAAGTGCCTCCCCCGGCAAGGGCAGAGGCGCCCACGGAACTCATGTTGAAGCCGCTGTCCAGCTTGGCCCCGTTTCGCAATGTCAGCGAGCCGGCGGCGGTGACGCCGAGCAGCAACGCCGACGCGGTCCGGCGCTGCCTTGCGCTCCGCCAAGGTTCGGCATGGCCGACATGGTCCCGCCCGCATTGCACGGCGCGAGGCGCAGCCGCTCTGGTCTTCCGCACGATAAGTCTCCGCAAGCTGAGGATGCCCGGGCGACGCCGCCGGACGGGCGCGCTTATGGTGGCGATCGCCGTGCAACTGGATTGTCACTGGACGGAAAGGCGGTGCAGCACGCGGAGCCCGGTTGCATTCGGTTGCATGAGGTCCAGGCGCGGCATGCGCTCGGACTTGGATCGTGCGCATGTCCAAGCTGTCCCTCCTGCTGCCTGGCAGCAGGAAACGGCGGTGCGCGTCCCGCCAGGCGCTGCACTTGCTCGCGAACCTGACGCAGGCGGGCGGGCGCGTCGCGGACGCAATAATCCTAAGTTGTGCAGTCGATCCGCGGACGTTCGCGGACGCACTGAACCGCGGTGCCGCCGACGACGCTTGCATGCCGTCCTTCCGTCGCTAAGAAGGAGAACAAAAGGGGGAGATTATCTTGGTCGCGCTGGTTCCGACAGTGGCCTTTCTCGGGCTGGAGGCACGCGCGGTCGAGGTGCAGGTGCAGGTCACGCCCGGTCTGCCGGCCTTCGTCGTGGTGGGCCTGGCCGACAAGGCGGTCGCGGAAAGCCGCGAGCGCGTGCGCGGCGCCTTGTCCGCGATCGGGCTCGCGCTGCCGCCCAAGCGGATCACGGTCAATCTGTCGCCGGCCGATCTGCCTAAGGAAGGCTCGCATTACGATCTCGCCGTGGCGTTGGGGCTGCTCGGCGCCATGGGCGTCGTGGATGCGGAGACGCTCGCGGCGCATGTCGTGGTCGGCGAGCTCGGCCTCGATGGCAGGATCGCGCCGACGCCTGGCGTGCTGCTGGCGGCGCTGCACGCGGCCGAGCGCGATCTGGGGCTGGTCTGCCCGGCGGCGCAGGGGCCGGAAGCGGCCTGGGCGGGGTCGATCGAGGTCGTGGCAGCGCCCGATCTGATGGCGCTGCTGGATCATTTTCGTGGCGTGCGCCCCTTGCCGCAGCCACAGCCGGGCGAGGCCGGCGAGGCTGTGTTCGGTCCCGATCTGTCGCAGGTGAAGGGCCAGGAAAGCGCCAAGCGCGCGCTCGAGATCGCGGCGGCCGGCGGTCATAATCTGCTGATGGCCGGCCCTCCGGGTGCGGGCAAATCGCTGATGGCGGCGTGCCTGCCGGGCATCCTGCCCGATTTGACGCCTGCGGAGGCCCTGGAAGTGTCGATGGTGGCGAGCGTCGCGGGCACGCTCGACGGCGGCCGCCTGTCCCGAACCCGCCCCTTCCGCAGTCCGCATCATTCCGCCTCGATGGCGGCCTTGGTCGGCGGCGGGCTCAAACTGCGGCCGGGCGAGGTCAGCCTCGCGCACCTCGGCGTGCTGTTCCTCGACGAGCTTCCCGAATTCCAGCGGCCGGTGCTGGACTCTCTGCGCCAGCCGCTGGAGACGGGCCGGGTGCAGATCGCACGCGCCAATGGTCACGTGACTTTTCCGGCGCGGGTGCAGCTGGTGGCGGCGATGAATCCCTGCCGCTGTGGCTATTTGGGCGACGCAGCCAGGGCCTGCAGCCGCGCCCCGCGCTGCGCGCAGGATTATCAGGCGCGGGTCTCCGGGCCTCTGCTCGACCGCATCGATTTGCATGTCGAGGTCGCCGCGGTCGCGGCCGCCGATCTGGTCCTGCCGCCGCCCAGCGAAGGGTCGGCCGAGGTGCGAGCCCGCGTCGAGGCGGCGCGCGCGATCCAGACCGCGCGCTATGCGGCGCAGGGCCTGCGCACCAATGCCGAAGCCGATGGCGAGGTGCTGGAAGCCGCGGCCGGGCCAGACGAGGCCGGCCGCACTCTGCTCGCCCAGGCCGCGGCGGCAATGGGCCTATCGGCGCGCGGCTATACGCGCGTGCTGCGCGTGGCGCGCACGATCGCCGACCTTGCCGGGGCCGAGCGCGTCGGCCGCGTGCATATCGCCGAGGCGCTGAGCTATCGGCTCAGACCGGCGGTGAATTAGGCTTCCCTGGGCTTACCCCCGGGCAGGCGACGCCCCCCTCGTTCGTGCTGCATAGCTGGCGCGCCAGCTGCAGGAACGGCTTCCCGCTGAGTTGGTCGATTGCATCCGGGATCATCTCCACCTGCAGGGCGTGGCGGCGTGGTTGTGGCGACGCTTGGCTGCATTACGGGGCGCCGTGCGCATGCGCGGCGTGCAGGAAGGCCAACCGCATCGACGGGCTATTGCGGGACGAAACCGGTCCGTGCTTGCTCCGATATGGATGAGTTTTCAAAATCGAGTCATGCGCGCCCGCTTGAGCAGACGTTCGAAATGCCCGAGAGCCAGGCCGCTATCTCGCCGGTCCGGAGCAGCGATCACGATTTAATGTTTGGAGTCGGCTCGGCCGGAAAGGAGTCAGGCATCCTGTCGGCCTGTTGAGCCAGATTTAGAAAACCGTTGGATTAGGTGCCCGTTTGGGAGGAAAGGTTGAGGTCATTCTTTCGTTCGCGTTCGCCACGGCCCATGGTCTCGACCGAAGTTCTAACCCAGCTCGACGGCCGACTGGATCGCATCGACGGGCAGCTGGACCGCATCGATAGGATGGTCAGCCGGATACACAGGGACGTGGAACGGGTGAAGCTGCATACCGGGTTAGTGCTTGAACCTACGCGAGCATTGGCATTGCTGGCGTCGGGGCAGCGCATCTATGTCGATCCAAGGGACGGCGGCCCCGGCATCAATCTGCTGAGCGACGGCAAGTATGAGGAAGCCGAGCTGACGGTTTTCAAGCGACATCTCCGCCCCGGAGCGGTCGTTCTGGACATCGGCGCGAACTACGGCATCTATTCCATCAGCGCGGCTCCTTATGTCCGTCCAGGCGGGAAGGTGATCGGGTTCGAACCAAATCCCCATGTGTGGGAGCTGTTCAAGGGTTCAGTTTATGTGAACGACCTTGGGGATGTGGTCGAGGCGCATCGCTTGGGCGTGCACAATAGTAATGGCACCCTAAAGTTTCTGATCGACGAAAGCGGTCCGGCTGGAGCGCGCGTTGTTGAACCCGATGCCGAACCTGGACCGGGGGCTTCGGTCATCGACATCCCTGTCATACGCCTCGATGACTATCTTCCACCTGACTTGGTTGCGGACGTCGTCAAAATCGACGTGGAAGGGCATGAGGAAGGCGTATTGCGCGGCATGCGCAATTTGATCGAACGATCGCCGCACATCGTTATCCTGATGGAGCTCTTCTACTTGTTTTTTCCCGACGATGAGACCTATCGGAATTTTATTCACTTCATCACCCACGACTTGGGTTTGACGATCAGCAGGATTGGGGCGAATGCAGCCCTGATACCGGCGGATGTGGACAGCCTACGGGGAACGACTGGCAACGTATTACTAAGCAAGCAGGCGCCGCAATCCCGGCCCGATCTGGCGATCGTTCCTGAGCATCTTCATTTCGGGCCGCACGCAAAGATGGCCGAATCCCAACTGAGTTGGACGCGGAGCGAAGCCGGCGATCCCAACGCGATCATCGCGCATGGGCCTTACCTCTATCTGCCGAAGGGCTATTATCGCCTGACGGTGGATGCCGATTTCGACGGCGACTTTACCTGCTCGCTGCTCGAGAATTACGGGGATGTCATCGCAAGCTATCGAGTGCCGGCTGGAAGGCGCTTTGAGGTGGATGTTCCAGTGACTTTCGATGCGCCGTCGTTCGAGATTGCCTTTTGGCCGGCGGATGCGAACAGCGCGGAGATGACGTTTCGCAAGGCCGAACTATGGAAAATCGGCTGAGGTGCGCGCGCGGTCACGCGGCTGGGTGGTGTCGATCGCATCGGACGCGTGTCTATCGTGAGGCGTTGAGCTATCGGCTCAGGCCGGCAACGAGTTAGGTATTCCTGAACGCGTCGGGGCGGGCGAAGCCCGCTCCGACACATTTCCATCAACAGGTGGGGCACCGCCAGCATAGCAGCGGCCCATCCTCGTCATCGATCCGTTCGCCGACCTGGATGAAGCCGTTGCGGATCAGCAGGCGCTGTGAGGCGGCGTTCGCGACCGCCGTTTCGGCGGTGATGGCCTGCACTTGTGGATCCGCGCGCGCCCAGGCGACGATCTTGCCGACCGCGCGTCTGGCGATGCCGCGGCCCTGCCGGCTGGGGGCGATGCCGTAACCGATGGCGATCTCGCCCTGCTCAGGCGGCCGAACGATCGAGCATAGGCCAACGACTTCTTCATCCTCGACGATCAGCCAGGATGCAGGGCTGAACGTCTCGGCCACCCGGGCGTCGAGGTCGGCCAGCATCCGCAAGATCTCGATCGGCGCGACCGGCGTGTCGGCCAAGGTGAAGCTCCGGGGGCCATGCCCGGACAGGAGGGAGGCATAATCCTCCCTGGTCATCTCTACGATCATGATGTCTCTTCGATCAGGAATGAAGGATGCCGCACCGGCATCCGTGGATCGCTTTCGCGCCGTCAGCGTGCCGGCGCGCGCACGCACGCCAGCGCTCGGCCGCGGAAGCGGTCGGAGACGCAGGGGGTGGGCAAAGGCGATCTCCTGAGAAGAGGTGCCCTTTCTGCCCGGCCGGCAGCGACTTGTAAACGGCTGGCCGGGCGCGGCTTTTCAAGCACGCCTTTGCGCTATCGCCTTTCGCGCGCGCGGGGCTAAAGAGCGCGCATGACCGGTACCACCGAACCCGACGACGATTTCGCCAATCACCTTGCCGTGCCCGAGCCGGTCGAAGAGGCGATCCGCGTGCTGCTGCGCTGGGCGGGCGACGATCCGACGCGCGAGGGGTTGCTTGATACGCCCAAGCGGGTTGCGCGCGCCTGGAAGGAATATTGTCAGGGTTATGGCGAGGATCCCGGCCGCTATCTCGACCGTGTGTTCGAGGAAGTGGGCGGCTACGACGATATTGTGTTGTTGAAGGACATACCCTTCCAGTCGCATTGCGAGCATCATCTGGCGCCGATCGTCGGCAAGGCGGCGATCGCCTATCTGCCAAGGAACCGCGTGGTCGGCATCTCCAAGCTCGCTCGCGTGCTGCACGGTTTCGCGCGCCGGCTGCAGGTGCAGGAGCGGCTCACAGCCGAGGTGGCCGATTGCATCTGGGACCATCTTCAGCCGCAGGGGGTGGCCGTAGTGATCGAGGCGGCGCATGGCTGCATGACCGGGCGTGGCGTACGCACGCATGGCGTATCGATGACGACCAGCCGCATGATGGGCGTGTTTCGCGACGACGAACGCAGCCGCCGCGAAGTGCTCGCGCTGATGGGCTATTGAGCATGGGTTGGAGATTCTGGCGCAAGCCGCCGCCTCCGGCGTCGACCGCGCTTACGATCGAAGATTATGAGAAGCTGCGGCTGATCATGGAGATGGTGTCTCCGGACTCGCAGCCGAACCTCAATTATTTGGGGGAGGTGGTGCGCAACATCCGGCTGCTCAGCCTGAACGTTAAGAATCTGGGCTATGATCTCGCGCGGCAATTGGCCGAGGCTTTGCCAACTCCGGCGGACACGGTTGCTCGGTCTGTCGGGTTGAAGACGAGTCTGTCGACTCAGGCGGACATGGAAAGCGATTGGGTCGCACATTGGTGCCGGCAGTTGCAGGTGCCGGTCGTCTTTCACCGCAAATTATGGGAACTGTCTTATATCCTTCAGGCGCTCCACGAAAATGGGATGATCGCGCCGGACAAGAAGGGGCTGGGCTTCGGATCGGGCATGGAGCCGCTGTCGAGCTATCTCGCCTCGCAGGGCGTGCCCTCGACCGTCACCGATCTGCCGATCGAGGAAGCCGAGGGCAAAGGCTGGATCGAGACCAGCCAGCATGCGTCAAGCCTGGACAATGCGTTCCATCCCACGCTGGTGGACCGCGAGAGGTTCGATCGGCTGGTTGGCTTCCGGCCGGTCGACATGAATGCCATTCCGGACGATCTGACCGGCTATGATTTCTGTTGGTCGGTCTGCGCGCTCGAACATCTGGGCTCGATCGAGAAGGGCCTCGCCTTCATCGAACGCTCGCTCGATACGATCAAGCCGGGCGGCATTTCGGTCCACACGACCGAGTTCAACATCGAGGACGGCCCGACGATCGACAATTGGCCGAGCGTGCTGTTCCAGCGTCGTCATTTCGAGGAACTGGCCGAACGGCTTGCGGCCAAGGGCCACCGAATGGCGCCATTCAATTTCGATCCGGGCGACAAGATCCTCGATCGGTTCATCGATCTGCCGCCCTGGAGTCATGATGCCGCGCAACAAGGGCTGGACAGCTGGTTGGGGGATCCGGTTCACCTGAAGGTCGGGACTGACGGCTTCATCGCGACCTGTGCGGGAATCCTCGTCACCAAGGGAGGCTGAGCGATCTCGAGCCAGATGGACTCATCTGGCTACTCGCAAGTCGCGGCAAAACAACATTCTAGTCCGGCAGCCGCACGCGTCGGGCGATAATGCCGGCCAGGGTGCGCCGCTCCACCCCATGATTGGCCGGCGCAAGGATCGCGTCGCTGGCATCGATCTTGAACTGGGCAACTTCGTGCCCGCGCGACACGAGCAGCAGCGCGATCCGCTCCAGGTCGCCCTGCTGGAATAGCACCCGCTCGCTGCTGGGGGTGGCGCGCCCGCCGGGCGACAAATCGTAGCTTACCACATGAACCGCGAGCCCACCGGGGCGAAGGCAGCCCATCGTCTCTTCGATGAAGCGAATGGTTGCCGCCACCGAGTAGAGGCGTTCGTTGGCGCGCGCCGACCAGAGGAAGTCGAAATTGACCAGATCCTCGGGAACGCGCCGCCACGAGGCGACGCGTACGGTGACATTGGCGTCGAACAAGTCGGCCGGACAGGGCGCGCGGCCGGTCAGATCGCGCTTCAAGGCTTCGGCGTCGGGCGGATGCCCGCCCCGGACCGGGAAGGTCGCCACCACCTTGGTGCGCATCGCCGCCAAAGCGGCGGGAACGCCGCTCGGCGACGGTTCGAACCCCAGGCCGACCGCGCCTTCTTCGAGCATGCCGTAGCGGCGCAGTGCTTCCAGTGTATAGACTTTGCGCCAATGTTCGGGCCCCGAGCTGGCCTTGGGCCGCAGCCGCGCGAGCCAGCCGCCCGCAACCGATTCGCGCAACTGCGCATGGGTCGCGACCTGGGTGACGGGAGTTGCCAATGTCGGCAGTTCGGCCGACAGCAAGGTTGGCGCTGCCTTGACGGGGGTCTTGCCGAAAGCGGTGCCCTTCGCCTCGATCGCATGCGCCGGACGCGCGTCGGGATCGGCGGGACGGTCGAGCTTGACGGTCAGCCCATCCGCGCTCGCATCCGTTTCCCCCTGGATCAGCCCCACGATCGCGAAGGTGACGTCATTGAATCCTTCGAAGTGGACCTGGATCTTGCCCTCATGCTGCACGAGGCGGTTGAGCGCGATCCGCTCGCTATTGGCCATGCGGGCGCGGCCGCCCGGCTCAAGCGGCAGCATGTGTACGCGCAGGACCAGGGTACCGCTTGTTGCGCGCAGCCCATCGAACCGTACCATGAAGTGGGCTGGGCCGGGCGCGGCTTCGACATAAGGGGTGTGGAACGCATAATCGGGGCTGGAGGCGGCTCCGGTGCCGCCCAACCCCCGGATTCGGCTTGCCGCGCCGGGATAGAAACCGAAGGGATCGAGCTCCAGTGCGCCTGGAGCCTGGGCTTCGGCGATGCTGGCGTCGAACACGGCGTCGCTTTCGGATGATCTACTCTGCCGTGCGGTCCCCAAGGGATAGCCTTTTGCTTGTCCCGGCCGCGGGACGTTCGGCAGGCGCTATAGCCCTGCCCCCAGACCCAGGCAACCGACGTGGATTGCCGGGAGGACGAGCGTGATCAATGGCCGAGGAGATCGGCCCGCAGTTTCGGCCAGTCGCCCAGGGTCCAATGTTCGGGCCGTTCGGGCTTCACGATCATATCGTCGCGCAGCGACGGGCCGATCGGCACGAGCTCGGGCTTGATCAGCGTGCGTTCGGGTATGGCATAGAAGGCCTTCACCTTGGGCCGGGTCGGCTCGCGCCGGTTTTCCGCGACGACGAGGCCAAGCCGATTGGAGCGCAGCCGGACGATCCCGCCGATGGGATAGATGCCGATGCTGCGGATGAAGGCATCCAACAGCCGCGGATCGAAATGGCCGTGCCATTCCAGCATGCGCGCGATCGATTCTGTGGGCGTCCAGCCCTCCTTGTAGGGCCGATTGGAGGTGATCGCGTCGTAGACGTCGCAGATGGCGCCCATCCGCGCATAAAGGCTGATCTGGTCGCCCTTCAGCCCGTGCGGATAACCGGTCCCGTCATATTTCTCGTGATGATGGAGCACCACCTCCGCGGCGATGGCGGGCGCGTCCGGGCTTGCGATCACCAGATCATAGCCGCGTTGCGCATGCCCGCGGACCACGCCCCATTCCTCGTTGCTCAACGGCCCTGGTTTGTTGAGGACCGGGTCGGGCACGGCCATCTTGCCGATATCGTGCAGCAGTCCGGCCAGCCCCAATTCGTGGACCAAAGTCTCGTCCAGTTCGAGCGTGCGGGCCAGGTTGATCATCAGCGCGCAGACCGCGACCGAATGAAGGTAGGTATATTCGTCCTTGCGCTTGAGCCGGGCGATGCCGATCAAAGCGGTCGGATTGCGTGCGACCGATGCGGCGATCTCCTCGACCATCGGCGCAATCCCGCCGATCTCGATCGCGCGGCCCATGCGTGCCTCGCCGAACATCTTCATCACGGCGCGCTTGGATTTGCCGACGATGGTCTTCGCCCGCTCAGTCTCGTCCTCTCCGGTGCGGATGGTGAGGACAGGCTGCCGCTGCGGCCGAGGCGCGGGGGCGGACGGCATGGCGGTTGGTGCCGGTGGTGCGGCCTTGGCATGGGAGGCAGGCGCTATGCCGCGCTCGTCATCGATGATGATGCCTGGGATCTCGCTGTCGAGCAGGCGTTGCAGATCCTGTGCGCTGTCGAGCAGGAAGCGGCGGCGCCAAAAGGGGTGCTGCAGCCAGGATCCTTCCAGCGCATGCACGAACATGCCCAGCCGGACCTCGTCGAGCGGCACTCTCCGCAGCATCGGCGCCCCATCTCCTCGCCACGCACAAAGGCGAAGCGCCCGTTTAAAGACCAGAGGTTATCAGTCGGTTAGAGCGTGCCGAGCGAAGCCGGGCGGCAAGTTGACCGAATATCGTCACAGGTCCGGCAGCCGTTGATCCACCAAGCCCCAATTGCGCAGCGAGGGTGAGGCGGCACGCTTCAGCAGCTCCGGGCCGTCGGCGATGGTGAAGTGGCCGGCCTTGTCGATGCCGTCCAGTTCGTCCCAGGTGATCGGCGCCGCCACCGGCGCGTTGGGTCGGGCGCGCACCGTGTAAGGCAGCACCGCGGTGGCGCCGCGCTGGTTGCGCAGCCAATCGAGGAAGATGCGACCCTTGCGCTGCACCTTCTTCATATTGGCGGTGAAGCGGTCAGGGTGCGCCTCGCTGATCGCCAGCGCGAAGCGATGCGCGAAATCCTTGACCGCGACCCAGTCGTGGCTGGCGTCGAGCGGCGCCACGACATGCACGCCCTTGCCCCCCGACAGCATCGGCCACGTGGCGAGCCCGATCTCGCCCAGCACGTCGCGCAACTGCACCGCGGCGCGCTTCACCTCCTCGAAGCCGAGCCCCTCGTCGGGGTCGAGGTCGAACACCAGCCGGTCGGGCATCTCGACCTCGGCGACCTTCGACCCCCAGCCATGGAATTCGATCGCGCCCATCTGCACGCAGGTGAGCATGCCGCGCGCGTCGTCGACATAGAGATAGGGTTCCTCATGCCCGTCCTTCTCGCGGATCGGGACGTGCCTGACCGCATCGCCGAAACTGCCCGCATCATGTTTCTGGAAGAAGCATTGCTTGGCACGCCCCTGCGGGCAGCGGACCAGGCTGACCGGCCGATCAGCGAGCCAGGCGAGGATCTGATCCGCCATCAGCCCATAATAATCGGCGAGCTGGCCCTTGGTGATGCCGCTTTCGGGATAGATAATGCGGTCGGGGTTGCTGATGTGGACACCGGCGTGGTCGCCTGTCTTGTCGGACACATTTGGCTTGGCGCTTGGCCGCTTCTCCTTGGCCTTCGCACCCTCACCCCGGCCCTCTCCCCCAAGGGGAGAGGGGGTCTCGCGGACCACGTCCTGCTCGCTCTTGTCTTCGCGCAGGCCGAGGAAACTTGGATGGCGAAGCAGGCCTTCGTCCGTCCATTCGGTGAAGGCGATCTCCGCCACCAGTTTGGGCTTGATCCAGTGCGCGCCGCGCACCGCAGCGCGCGGCGCCTTGACGGTCGGTTCCTTCTGCTCGAGCGGCGCCATCTTCTCGACCAGCTCGTCGATCAGCTTCATGCCGAAGCCGGTGCCGACCTTGCCCGCATAGCGCAGCTCGCCATTCTCGTGCAGGCCGAGCAGCAGCGCGCGGAAGCCCCGGCCCTTGTCGCTCGGCGTCCAGCCGACGATCACCAATTCCTGCCGGTGCAGGCATTTGGTCTTGACCCAGTTCTGCGTGCGCTTGCCGTAATAAGGAGCGTCGGCACGCTTGGAGACCACGCCTTCCAACCCTTGCTTGCACAGGCTGTCGAACAATTGCTCGCCCTGGCCGAGCACATGGTCCGAATAATGGATCGGCGGGGGCACGTCGGCGAGCCAGGCCTTGAGCCGTTCCTTGCGCTCGACGTTGGGCAGGCTCGTCAGATCCTTGCCGTCGAGTTCGAGCGCATCGAAGGCGAAGTAGGCATAAGTGCCCGTGCCTTCCTTCAGGCTGGCCTGCAACGCCTGGAAGCTCGGTCGGCCGTCCTGGTCGAGCGCGACCACTTCGCCGTCGATCAGCGCCGATCCCGACAATTTGGCCGCCGCCGCGACGATCGGCGCGAAGCGGTCCGACCAGTCTAGGCCATTGCGGGTATAGGCCTTGGCCTTGCCGCCCCCGATCGCGAGCAGAGCGCGATAGCCATCATATTTGATCTCGTGCAGCCAGTTGGAGCCGGCCGGCACATGATCGACCAAAGTCGCGAGCTGGGGCTCTTGGAACGCGGGCATCTTTTTTCCGTCGCCCCGGCGGAGGCCGGGGCCGCTGGAGATAGATCCTCCCTCAGCCAAATCCTCCAGCGGCCCGGGCCTGCGGGGTCCCCGCAAAGTATTACTTTGCGGGGCGCCCTGTCGCCGGGGCGACGGATTTTCCTCGCGATTCGACTGCCATTCGCGCTTGCCGCCTTTGCCGCCGGCAATCTCCACCATCGTCCGGCCCGTATCGACGCTGGTGATATGGCGGTCGACCAGGTCGCCGCTGCCGCCAGAATATTGATCGTCGATCTTGCGCAACAGCCAATTGTCGCCCTTCTCGCCGGGTCGCGGCTTCAATCGGATCAGCAGCCATTCGCCCTTCATCCGCTCGCCGTGCAGGATGAAGTGGAGATGACCCTGCTCCAGCGTCTTGCGCGGATCCTTGCCGGGGATCGGCTCCCACGTGCCGCGATCCCACAGCATCACCGTGCCGCCGCCATATTGCCCCTTGGGGATCGTGCCCTCGAAGGTTGCGTAAGCGAGCGGATGATCCTCGGTGCGGACCGCCAGGCGTTTGTCCTCGGGATTCAGCGAGGGACCGCGCGTCACCGCCCAGCTCTTGAGCACACCGTCCAGTTCCAGCCGAAAATCATAATGCAGCCGGGTCGCGTCATGCTTCTGGACCATGAAGATATGGCCGGCGTCCTTGGTCGCGACGCCGGCCGGCTCGGCGGTCTTCGAGAAATCGCGCTTGGCATTGTATTTCGCCAGCGGATCCGCGGATTTGGTTGAGGTTCGAGCCATTAGCGTTGGTTCATCCTAGGCCCGCTTCCGCGCTGGGGTCTTCTTCGCCTCGGCCTTGTCGTCCTTCGCCGCAGCCTTCTTCGCCGCCGAGCTGCGCGCCGGGGCCTTGGCGGGTTTGGTTTTCACATCTTCGTCATTGGCCGCACCCGGCCGTTCGAGCGAGCGCTTGAGCGCCGCCATCAGGTCGACCACGTTGGAGCCGCGCGACTGGGCGGGCGTCTCGTCCTCCGCCTCGATCGTCTTGCCCTTCCGCTTGCGCTCGATCAGCGCCATCAGCGCATCGACATAGCGGTCATGATAGTCGCTCGCGTCGAAATGCGCGGTCTTCTTGTCGATGAGCGTGGTCGCGAGATCGAGCAGATCCTCGTCGGGCTTCTCGTCGCCGATGTCCCGGAAATAGGATGCCGCCTTGTTGACCTCGTCGGCATAGCGCAAGGTCTCCAGCACCATGCCGCGCCCGCAGGGTTTCAGGCTCACCACATATTCGCGGCCGCGCAGCGCGAGCTGACCGAGCCCGACCTTCCTGGCCTTGCGCAGCGCCTCGCGCAGCACGACGAACGCTTCCTCGGCCAGATCGTCGGCGGGCACGACATAATATGGCTTGTCATAATAAATGGCGTCTATCTCATGGGCGTCGACGAACTGGGTCAATTCAAGCGTCTTCTTGCTCTCCAGCTTGACCGCCTCGATCTCCTCGTCGCTCAGCAGGACATATTTGCCCTTCTCATATTGATAGCCCTTGACGATCTCCTCCGGATCGACCGGCCCGATGCCGGGCGCGACCTTCTCATATTTGATGCGTTTGCCCGACGGTTCGTGGATCTGGTTGAAGGCGACGGTCGCGCCGCTCTTAGTGGCGGAATAGATCTCGACCGGAATCGAGACCAGCGCCAGCCTGATCTGCCCTTGCCAATAGGCGCGCGCCGCCATCGTCTTTCCCTTCGTTCCGAGGCCGATTCAAAGCCTGAAGGGTATGCGGGTTCCAGTTGTCGCCGATGTTGAAGCGGACTTCCTTGTCCGTGAAGTCGATCGCGACGCGGTTGAACAGCCTGAGCACGTCCATGCCGATCAGCACGGCAGGCACATTGTCGAGCTTGAACAGGTGGAACGTGTGCGGGTTCGCGAAGACGACCGGCATGTTGCCGAGCCGCAGGTCCCCGATCCGGATCTGCGGCACCAGCCCTGCCTCGCCGGGGATCGATTTGCCGGTGACGCCGATCAATTCGCCCAGCTGCCCGACCGGCTTGTCGCCGAGCAGGGCCTTGCGCAGTGCCGGGTTGCCGACCGTATTCTCGGCGCCCGTGTCGATGATCGCAACGACCTTGTGACCGGCGACGGAGGCGTCGGTGACGACCAATTGGCCGAGGCGACGGCGCGCGGTCACGACGATGGTCGTTCCACCCTCTCCCGATCCCCGGCCGCGCGACCGGGTGAGCGTGATGCGGTGGCGCTTGAAATCGAACTCCACATTGCGGTCCTGCAGCATGTCGGTGCCGAGAAAGCCGGTCGCGCCGAGCGACGTCGCCGGAAGCACCGCGGTGTCGATCGCATATTGGTGGGTGCTGCCCACCGACACATGGTCAAGGCGCACCGAGTCGACCTGGTCGGGGCCGACCAGCCCTTCGATCGTGACCGTCCCCGATGCGGATATGCCGAGCTCGGTTGCGAGCCGATCCGAAATGACGCTGCGGTTCGCGCCGGTATCGACCGTGAAGGGGAAGGGGCCCTTGCCATTGACCGTGGTGAGGACGGTCATGCGGCCGGCCGGATCGGTCGCCGTGGCGAAGGTCTCCCGCACCAGGGGATCGAATTCCCGGCCGGGCCTGATCACGCTTTCCGGCGAGGCCAGATTGTGCCCGACGAGGGACAGAAAAGCGATGACGGCAAATCCGGCCATGACGACCTCCCGTTGCCTGGGGAAGATGCCGCATCGGCCCCATGTCGGCAAGGGCCATGGCCTTGATTTCGCGGGGCGCGGTCAGTCGACCCAGTCGAGTCCGATCTCTCGGTAGAGACCTCTATCCTCCTGCCAGCGCGGGTTTACCTTCACGTGGAGGAAGAGGTGGACCTTCTGGCCGGTGATACGGCTCAGTTCGTTTCGCGCTTTCTGGCCTATTTCCTTTAACCGCTGGCCGCGATGACCCAGGATGATCGCGCGCTGGGTGTCGCGCGCGACCAGGATCTGCTGGTGGATCGCGACCGAGCCGTCGCCCCGTTCCTCATATTTCTCGGTTTCGATCGCGCTGTCGTAGGGCAGTTCGGCGCGCAGCTGCAGATAAAGCTGCTCGCGCGTCACCTCGGCGGCGAGCATCCGTTCGGATGCGTCCGACACCTGATCCTCGGGAAAATGCCAGGGCCCTTCGGGCATGCGCGACGCCAAGGCCTGCTTGAGATCGGCGATGCCGTCGCCGGTCAAAGCGGAGACCATGAAGATGGCCTCGGGATCGAGCATCGCCTGCAATTCGGACGCGAGGCCGAGCAAGGGTTCCTTGTCGGCGACGTCGACCTTGTTGAGGATCACGATCTTGGGCTCGGACCGCGCGGCGATCTGGTCGGCGAGCGCGCGCGTGGCGCTGCCGAACTTCGCCTTGGCGTCGATCACCAAGGCGATCAGGTCGGCACCCTCGGCCCCGCCCCAGGCGGCGGCGACCATCGCCCGATCGAGCCGGCGGCGCGGATCGAAGATGCCGGGCGTGTCGACCAGCAGCAATTGCGCCTCGCTTTGAATCGCGATCCCCATCAGCCGCGCGCGCGTGGTCTGCGCCTTGGGGCTGACGATCGCGACCTTCTGGCCGACCAAGGCATTGACCAGGGTCGACTTGCCCGCATTGGGCGCGCCGACGATCGCGACCAGGCCGCAGCGTTCGGTCATGCGAGCTGCTCCAGCAATGAAGCGGCGGCGGCGGTCTCCGCCTCCTGCTTCGACGATCCTTCGCCGGTGGCGCTGCCGCCGCGCTTGCCGCCGACTTCGACCTTGACCGTGAAGATCGGCGCATGGTGTGGCCCATGCTGTCCGACCATCGTGTAGAGCGGCGGAGCGCAATGCCGGGCCGCAGCCCATTCCTGCAGCGCCGATTTGGGATGCTTGGGTGCCTGCGCGCCACGATCGAGCCGTCCATCCCAGGCGCGCCGGACGAAGGCGGTCGCCTCGTCCAGCCCTGCCTCCAGATACAAGGCGCCGATCAGTGCCTCGACCACGTCGCCGACGACATTGTCACTCGATTGCGCGCCATCGTCGCGCGCCTGCTTGCCGAGAATCATATGCGCCGGAACGCCCAGGTCGCGCCCGACCTCCGCGCAGGCCTCACGGCTGACGACATTGTTGAGCCGGGCCGACAATTTGCCCTCGGGATCGTCCGGGAACAATTCGTACAGCCAGGTCGCGATCGCCAGCCCGAGCACACGGTCGCCGAGGAATTCGAGCCGTTGGTAGCTCGGGCCGCCCTGGCTGCCATGCGTCAGCGCGCGCCGGAACAAGGCGACGTCCTTCGGCTCATGGCCGAGCGCGGCGGCGATCCATTGGGTGAGGGCGTCTTCGGAATTCATGTGTCGGGAGTCTCGGAAAGACCGCCCGCTTAGAGCAATGGCGTCGCACGTCAAAATCAAAGCCCCAGCAACTCCTCAAGCTCCGCCGGTTTGAGCTCGCGGGCAAGCTGGTCCATCCCGCATTGATGCGGTGCCTTGTCGGGGCGCCAGCGTACGAAGGTCGTGCCGTGGCGGAAACGGCAGCCGGTCACCTGATCGTAGCGCACCTCGACCACCAGCACGGGTTTGAGCGGCTGCCATTCGGTCGAACGTTCGGTCGCCCAGCGGCTCTGCCCGCCCGGCGCATCGCCGGTGAAGCCCGGGGGTTCGATCAGCGGCTCCAGCCTGGCGATGAGCGCTTGTTTCTCTTCTGCGTCGAACGACGAGGTGAAACCGACATGGTCGAGCTTTCCCTGATCGTCATAGAGACCAAGCAAAAGCGAACCGACCGCCTTCCGCGAGTTGCCCGCATAGCGGAAGCCGCCGACCACGCAGTCGGCGGTGCGATGCTGCTTGACCTTGGCCATGGCGCGCTCGCCCGGCCGGTAGGCCAGGTCAAGCCTTTTGGCGACGACGCCATCCAGTGCGGTCCCCGCCCGCGCCAGCCAGGCCTCCGCCTCGGCCGACTCGCGCGAAAGAGGCGACAGCAGTAGCCGTTCCGCCCTGGCGCTTGCGTAAAAGACTTCCAACAGCTCGCGGCGTTGCGCGAAGGGAAGGGCCGCCAGGTCGCGCCGGCCCAGGGCGAGGCAATCGAACAGGATCAATTGCGCGGGCGTCGCGGCGGCCAGCTTGCGGATCCGGCTTTCGGCCGGGTGCAGCCGCATCTGCAGCGCGGCGAAGGACAGGCTGTCGTCGGTGGCGATAGTGAGCTCGCCGTCGAGGACGAATCGCTGTTCGCTCAGGCCCTCCAGCATCGCCACCACCTCGGGAAAATAACGGCCGAGCGGCTTGCCTGACTTGGAGACGAGCGTGACCTCGTCGCCGTCGCGATAGGCGAGGCAGCGGAAACCGTCCCATTTGGGCTCATAGGCCCAGTCGGGGCCGGTCGGCAGCGACTCGACCAGCCGCGCCTCCATCGGCGCGATGCTCTCGGACGGATCGGGCGCGGTCATGAGGATCGAACCGCATGTGCGTCCCCAAGTTCCAGTTCAGCCGGCCCAAGCTAAGCCTTGTCGAGCGATGGGGGTTTCCCCGCTAAGAGCGCCGCGAGAGGAGACGCGCATGTTCCTGTTTCGCGGCCGTGAATCGCATCCGCGTTCCTTCGTGAAGGCGGTGAGCTGGCGCACCTTGGGCTCGATCGACACCTTCATCCTCGGTTTCCTGTTCACCTCGGACATCAAAACGGCCGGCTCGATCGCGGGGACCGAAGTGGTGACCAAGATCCTGCTTTATTATTTCCATGAGCGGCTATGGGCGTTGGTGCCGTGGGGCCACGGTGGCAGGCAAGAACAGCAGGATGCCTTGACCGCGACCGTCACCCAATCCTAAGGGGCTTCGCGTGTGCTGCCGAACGGGCGGCGCATACAGCGTGGCGGTTGTAGCTCAGTTGGTTAGAGCATCGGTTTGTGGTACCGAGGGTCGCGGGTTCAAGTCCCGTCATCCGCCCCATTTTTCAGGCTTCCGAACAAGCGCTCACAAGATTATTGCGCTACGTCGCAACTTTCTTAGCGAGTGAGAATCATGCCTGCCGTGTGGGACCTGCCCGATTTCGACGCTCATGAAGGCGTCCATTTCTTTTCGGATCCGGCATCGGGGCTCCGCGCGGTCATTGCGATCCACTCGACTCACCTAGGGCCGGCGGCAGGCGGGACGCGCTTCTGGCATTATGCCGACGCCAATGATGCGGTGACCGACGCGCTGAGGCTGTCGCGCGGCATGAGCTTCAAGAATGCAATGGCGGGGCTTCCTGTCGGCGGCGGCAAGGGCGTGATCCTGGCGGATCCGGCGCGCACCAAGACTCCCGAAATGCTTGCCGCCTTCGGCCGAGCAATCGATTCGCTCGGCGGCCGCTATGTGACCGCCGAAGATGTCGGCATGGGCGAGGCCGATCTGGTCGCGATCGGCCAGGAGACGCGCCATGTCTCGGGCCTGCCGGTGGGGGAAGGCCATGCCGGCGGCGATCCGGGTCCCTCGACGGCGATGGGCGTGTTCCTGGGCGTGAAGGCGGCGATCGCGCGCGCGCTCGGCAAGGAGAGCGCCCGGGGCGTGCACGTCGCGATCCAGGGTGTGGGCTCGGTCGGCGGGGGTCTTGCGCGCCTGCTCGCCGCCGAGGGTGCCCGTCTGACGCTGGCCGATGTCGACCGGGCACGTGCTGAGGCACTTGCGAATGAATTGGGCGGCAGCGTGGTCGATGCCTCGCAGATCCTCTCGGCCGAAGCGGATGTGGTCAGCCCCTGTGCGCTTGGCGCGGTCCTGACCGCGCAATCGATCGCCGCGCTCAACGCGCCCGTGGTCGCGGGCGGTGCGAACAATCAGCTCGCCACGCCCGAGGATGGCGACCGGTTGCACGCGCGCGGCATCCTGTATGCGCCGGATTATGTCATCAATGCCGGCGGCATCATCAACGTCACGCTCGAATATCTGGGGCAGGGCGATCGCGCCGAGGTCGAGGCGCGGCTCAAGCTGATCCCCGGTCGGCTCGAGTCGATCTGGGCCGAAAGCGTCGCGACCGGCGAAACGGCGGCGCGCGTCGCGGACCGGATGGCAATGGCGCTGATCGGGCGGGGCTGATCGGTCGCGAGGGAAGGGCGTCGCCCCAGCGCAAAGCTGGGGTCCATCTCCCGACCGAACACACTTGCCGAACCCGCGGGAGATGGATGCCAGCTTGCGCTGGCATGACGTGATTCGTTCGTCCTTTCAGTTCGCTTCGGGCATCGATCCCGCCTCGGCCGGTATCTTGCCGCGCACATGCTCGCGATAGGCGGTGTAGATGCCGCTGCCCGCGATCAGCGCTGCACCGGCCAGCATCAGCCCGGTCGGCGGGGTCAGGAAGACCAGCCAGCCGATCAGGATTCCCCATACGATCTGCAGATAGTCGAGCGGCACCACCACCGAGACTGGCGCATAACGCAGCGAGGAGGTCATGGTGAGCTGCGCGAAACCGCCGAGCAGGCCGGCGCCCGCCAACAAGGCCATGGTGAGGAGGTCGTGGCGCTGGCCGAAGAAGGGCAGCATCGCTGCGCCGGCGAGCATGGTGAAGACCGTGAACCAGAAGACGATTGCGGCGGTCTGTTCGGTCCGGCTGATCTGGCGGATCGTGATCATCACCGCGGACTGGCCGACCGCGGCGCCGATGCCGACGAGCAGGCCGAGGCTCGTCACGCCATCCCCCGGTCGCGCGACCAGCAGCACGCCCATGAAGCCGACCGCGACCGCACACCAGCGGCGCACACCGATTTTCTCCGCCAGCAACAGCCCTGACAGCAGGGTCGCGAGGATCGGCGCGGCATAAGTCAGCGTGGTCGCCTCTCCCAGCGGCAGCAAAGCGAGCGCGCCGAAGGTCAAAAGCATCGAGATCAGGCCGACGACGGATCGGGTGAGATGCGCAAGCGGCGCCTGCGTACGGATCGCCGACCAGCGGGGCCCGAGCCAGACCCAGCCACCCACGACCAGCAGCGCCCAGGCGTTGCGGTAGAAGATCATCTCGGGCGTACTCACGCCATGCGCGCTGGCGGCCTTGAGCAAGGCCGACATGCCGGCGAACGACGTCGCCGACGTCGCGCGCAGCGCAATGCCGAACAGCCGGCGCTCCTGGGGCGAATCAGCCATGATAGGGGCGCTTGGCGGTTGCGACAGTCCGGTGCAACCCGACTTTCCACTTGGGCCGGGCTGCATTAAGGCGTCTCGGAGTTCCCGCATGCACCGCTTCGCCAATCCCGCCCGCTTCGTGCGCCTCGCGCGTCCGCTGACCGCCTGGTTCGGGTGGAGCGGCATCCTGTTGATCGCGCTCGCGCTCGCCGGCGGGTTGCTGCTGACCCCGCCCGATTATCTTCAGGGCGACACGGTGCGCATCATCTACATCCATGTGCCCACCGCCTGGCTCGGTATGGCCGGATGGGCGGGCATTGCGGGTGCCAGCTTCATGCAGCTCGTCTGGCGGCATCCGCTGGCCCATGTCGCCGCGCGCGCCTGCGCGGCCCCCGGTGCGGTCTATGCCGCCATCTGCCTGATCACCGGATCGATCTGGGGACGGCCGACCTGGGGCACCTGGTGGGAATGGGACGGGCGGCTGACGTCGATGCTCGTGCTCTTCTTCCTCTACCTCGCTTATATCGCATTGGCGCAGGCGGCGGGGCGCGACGAAGGCGGACAGAGGATCACGGCCATTTTTGGGATGGTCGGTGCGATCAACCTGCCGATCATCCATTTCTCGGTCCTGTGGTGGCGCACCCTGCATCAGGGCGAGAGTATCGGTCTCACCGGATCGACGATCGATTCGCGCATATTGTGGCCGCTGCCCATTTCGCTGGTGGGATTCAGCCTTGTTTTCCTGAGCGTGGTGCTGATGCGGATGCGGGCGATGCTTGCCGATGCCAAGGTCGAAGCACGCTTGCGGCGGCTCGCGGCATGAGCGCGACGCTCGACGCCTGGCCCTATGTCGTCGCGGCTTATGCGGTCGCGATCCTCGGCACGCTCGCACTGATCGGCTGGAGCCTGGCCGCGCTCCGCCGCGCGGAGGCGCGCGCCGACGCGCTCGACGCGCGGAGGATTCGCGAATGAAGCCCAAGACGCAGCGCCTGACGCTCGCTTTGTTCGCGGTGGCGGCGATCGTCGCGGCGGCTTTGCTTGCGCTCTCCGCCTTCAAGAACCAGGCGGCTTATTATTACACGCCGGCCGACGCCGCGAAGGCGCATCTTCCGCCCGGCGCGGCGGTGCGGTTGGGCGGAATGGTCGAGAAAGGCTCGCTGAAGCGGCTGCCTGATGGCGTCACGATCACCTTCGTCGTCACCGATGGCGCCGCGACCGTTCCGGTTCGCTTCTCGGGGATCGTGCCGGCCTTGTTCCGCGAAGGCTCGGGCGTGGTCGCCGACGGTCGGTTCGCCGAGGGCGGGCAGTTCGTGGCCGACACGATCCTCGCCAAGCATGACGAGCGCTACATGCCGCCGCAGGTCGCGGGCGCGATGCACAAGAGCGCGAGTCTCAGGAAATGATCGCGGAAGCGGGTCTTGCTGCCTTGTGGCTTGGCGCGGCCTTGTGTGCGTTGCAGCTGATCGCCTCGATCGCCGCGGTGCGCGGGGACCGGGACCTGGCGGTGATCGTACGCCCGGTGGCAGTCGCGCAGGCGTTGCTGACCCTACTCGCCTTCGGGCTGCTGATCTGGCTGTTCGTACGGGTCGACCTGTCGGTGCTGCTCGTCGCGCAGAATGACAATAGCGAGAAGCCCTTGCTCTATCGCTTCGCCGCGACCTGGGGGAACCACGAAGGCTCGATGCTGATGTGGGTCACGATCCTGGGCGTAGCCGGCGCGGGCATCGCCTTGTTCGAGCGCAAGCTCGATCCCAGGACACTGATCGCGACGCTGGGCGGCCAGGCCACGATCGGGCTGGGCTTCTATGCCTTCCTGTTGTTCGCATCGAACCCGTTCGCGCGCCTCCCCGCGCCGCCACCCGATGGGCAGGGGCTCAACCCGCTGCTGCAGGATCCCGGCCTCGCCTTCCACCCGCCCACGCTCTACCTCGGCTATGTCGGCCTGTCGGTCGCCTTCTCCTTCGCGATCGGTGCACTGGTCACACGCGACGTCGGCCCGGCGTTCGCCAAAGCGATGCGGCCCTGGGTGCTCGCGGCCTGGATCTTCCTCACGATCGGCATCACCGCGGGCAGCTATTGGGCCTATTATGAGCTTGGCTGGGGCGGCTGGTGGTTCTGGGATCCGGTCGAGAATGCCTCGCTCATGCCCTGGCTCGCGGCAACCGCCTTGCTTCATTCGGTGACCGTGCTCGCGACGCGCGATGGCCTGCGCGCCTGGACATTGATGCTGGCGGTGGTCGCTTTCTCAATGAGCATGATCGGCACCTTCCTGGTCCGCTCGGGCATCCTGACCAGCGTCCATGCCTTCGCGGTCGATCCGCGCCGCGGCGTGTTC
>Ga0207698_10000293_pt1 | contig 30312 bp, 27 predicted proteins | sample KBSCornC22_FD_184298 | JGI IMG/M metagenome (GOLD analysis project Ga0207698, IMG submission 184298) | Corn rhizosphere microbial communities from Kellogg Biological Station, Michigan, USA - KBS Corn C2-2 (SPAdes) (version 2) | ecosystem: Host-associated > Plants > Roots > Rhizosphere > Soil ... | reverse complement strand
GGACCTCCAGCACGCTGCCGCTGATGTAGGACGAGCACGCCGGCGCCGCGAGGAACACGTAGGCCGGCGCCAGCTCTTCCGGTTGCGCGGGACGCCCCATGGCGCTGTCCTTGCCGAATTCCGGGACCTTTTGGGCGGGCTGATCGGATGGATTGAGCGGTGTCCACACCGGGCCGGGCGCCACCGCGTTCACGCGGATGCCGCGCGACAGTACGTTCTTGGCCAGCGACCGCGTGAACGCGTGGATCGCACCCTTGGTCGCGGAATAGTCCAGCAGAGCGGGACTGCCGAACAATCCGGTTTCCGAACCGGTATTGATGATCGCGCTGCCGGCCTTCAAGAACGGCAAGGCGGCGCGCGCCATCTGGAAATAGCCGCCGATGTTCGTCTGCAGTGTTTCCTGGAGATGTTCGTCGGTCAGGTCTTCCAGCCGTTCCGCATGCATCTGGAATGCGGCGTTGTTGACCAATATGTCCAGCTTGCCGAATTCCTCGACGGTTTTCGCGACCAGCTCGTTGCAGAATTCCGGATCTTTCACGTCGCCCCGCACCACGATGCAGCGACGGCCTTCTTTTTCCACGGCCTGACGCGTGGCATCCGCGTCTTCGTCTTCGTCGAGGTAGCCGATGGCCACGTCCGCGCCTTCGCGCGCCATCAGCACGGCGACCGCCCGGCCGATGCCGGAGTCGCCGCCGGTGATCAGCGCGACCTTGTCCTCGAGCTTGCCGCTGCCCTTGTAGAACGGTGCGGAATAGCGCGGCGCCGGATCGAGCCGGTGCTCGTCGCCAGGCTTGTCGAGGTGCTGCGCGGCTTGTTTGGTCGGCTGCGACTTCGGGCCCGCCTGCACCGCCTTCTTCTGTTTCCCGGAGGATTTCGATGACTTCTTCTTGTCCTTCTTTTCGATGTCACCCTGGATGGCGCGCTGCTTGCGTACCGTGCCGGCTACCCGGCTGCCCGAAGTCTTCTTCTTGCCCTTGGCCGCTTCCTGCTTCATCGAGCTCTCCATTGTCGCCGGGCGCGGGTGCACTTGACCGCCGCTGCGGCGGCGCGTCCGGAAACCCGCCCATCAGCGACGCGAAATCAACCCGAGGTCGACCCACCCTGCGGTGGCTGGGACGGCGGTTGCTGCATGGTGCCTTGCCCCGGCCCCTGCCGGCACTGGTTGTATTCCTGTTGCGTGATGCGGCCATCGCCATCGGCGTCGCATTGCGAAAAATGCTGCCCGAGCCAGGGAATGCGCTGCGCATCCTCCTGGGTGATGTAGCCCTTGCTGCCAGCCACGTCATCGAAGCTCGGACCTTCGCCGTTCTGCGGGGCGGCGCCCATGCTGCCGCCTGGCGCAGGTTGCATCGTCGTGGCGCCGGCTTCCGGTTGGGTGGTGGTGTACGCGGGCGACGGCGGCGTCTGGGCGGTCGCGGCATTCGGTGGGTTCTGCTGCTGGTCGCCGGAGTTCGAACAGCCCATGGCGGTCAGCGCCAGCGCGCCGGTCAGTGCGAAGAGCAGCGGTGCGGACTTGCGATTCATGTCGACGGCTCCTTGTGATCAACCAGCTTCTTGCGGCGGTTTGCGGCAAGCAAAGCACGTGCCACGACGGAGTGGCGTCGCGGCGCGCGTTTCCGCGACATGCGCCGCGAATTCTCGGAACCAATTTCCCGGCCGGGAAATTTTTGCCAGCCGCAAACCGGGCGCCTTCGCGCCGCATGCGTCGTCGCGCCCCATCGCGGGGCTAACGCGACATGAACAAATCTTCAGCAAGTGCTTGTCGAATATGAACGGTTGCGGACGAGAGAAGTAACGCATTGCGAACGCACGATCACGGCGCGTGGATGGCACGCCGCGTGCATTCCGGGTGGCCGCGCAGGCAGTTGGACACGGCGCCAGATACAAGGAGAAGAACGCGCATGAACAGTTGGATCGATACCACGCAATCGTTGCCCGTCGAGCACGAATACGTCCGGTTCCTCGTCGTGGGGCATACGCGCGCGCTGATGGGTGTCTACGAGAACAACAGTTTCTGTTCGCGATGGGGCGCCTACGACAAGAAACAGGTGGGCATCTGGCGCAAGCTGGGCGACGCGCCGCAGGTTCCTGCGCCACCGCGCATCAATCCCGACCGGCGCTACTGGTCCGACCGGCCGATGCGCGAGAGTTGCTGACGCCGTGGCCTCGAATCAACCTTGGGCATTTTCCGCGAACGCGATCGTGCTCAGCAACGCCAAGGCCGGACGCCGCGAATCCAGGCGCGTATGTTGCAGCACGACCGGCACGTCGCTGAAGAACACGCTGGCGTAATCGGTTTCGCGCGGCACCGGGGCAGGATCGGTCAGATCATTGAAGCGCAGGTGCAGCGTGCGCCGCGCCGGCACCGTGACGCGATAAGGCCCGACCGGTTCGCGGTCGCTGAAGTACAGCATGATGGTGACGTGCGCGTCGACGTCGTTGACGTTCAACAGGCACGCCGCTTCATGGCTTTCGAAACGGGGATCGTCATCATCGTTTCCGGGTGCCGGAATGTATCCCTCGCCGATCGCCCAGTGGCGGCTTCCGATGCTCATGGTCGTTCCTTGTAGAGGGGCTTGATCCGTCGATGGCGGTTTCCATCCGCGTTCACCCGTATCAATGTTTTTTTGACGCGGATCAAAGCAGATAAAACAAAAAAACTTTATCCGCGTTCATCCGCGTTCATCCGCGTCAAAGAATCTTTTTTCCGGCCACCGAACCACCATCCCGCGCCCACCGCGCTGGCGGCGAACAGGCCCCATCCGAGCGCGCGGCGATGCTTTTCAACCCACAGCGCCCACGAAAACCGGCGTGCGCGCTCGTCGAAGCGGCCATGGGCACCGGGATCGTCATCCACGGGCGAGAACAAGTTGTCGGCATGCTCGTGGTCGTCGGGTTCGTGGGTCTGCTGCCCGCCCCACGCGGTGCGGCCGAGATATTTGTCCAGCAATCCGGGGATGAAGCGTTGGCCCCATTCGGCCATCCACGTCGATGCGCCGACCGGCACGTTGCGGCGCCGATGGCTCGCGGCAAACAGGATCGCATCCGCCGCCACCTCCGGCTGGAAAATAGGCGGCACCGGCTGCGGGCGATGTGGCAGCTTGTTGCGCGCCCAGCCGAACTGCGGCGTGTTCAGCGCCGGCATCTGCACCGCGGTGACGTGGATGTTGCTCCGTTCGTGGACCAGTTCGCAGCGCAGCGCATCCACGAAACCGGCGAGCGCGTGCTTGGCGCCGCAATACGCCGACTGCAGCGGAATGCTGCGGTAGGCCAGCGCGGAACTGACCTGCACGATGGTGCCGCGATCGCGCGCGCGCATGCGCTTCAGTGCGGCCATCGCGCCGTACACGCCGCCGAGGTAAGTGACCTCGGTGACACGCTTGAATTCGTCGGCGCCGATCTCATCCACCGGCGCGAACACCGTGACCATCGCGTTGTTGACCCAGACGTCGATCGGTCCGAGCTCGTGCTCGGCCCGCTCGGCCGCACTGTCCAGCGCCTGCGCATCGGCGACATCCAGCGCGATCGAAATCGCGGTGCCGCCGCCCATCTCGATTTCGCGCCGCGCGGCATCCAGGCCGGCTTGCCCGCGCGCGATCAGCGCAAGCTTGGCGCCTTCACGCGCGAACGCGCGCGCGGTCGCGCGACCCACGCCGGCCGAGGCGCCAGTGATCACGACCACCTTGTTTCTGAACTTGCCTTGGCTCTTCCGTACGTGTGCGTCCAATGCACTCATAATGTTCTTCTCCGCTCGATTCAATGTAGGGCGGGAGCAGCCGCGCAGCGGCGTATCCCGCCGTGGGATCGTGGAAATGGCGGGATACGCTGCGCTCCTCCCGCCCTACGCGTGTGCGTTTCTTCGATGCGCAATTCCGGACTGTGACGCGTCAAGGCAACACTCATAGTTCACCCCGCGCGGCAAGCTGCGTGATGCGATCACCCGTGCGGCAGGCGATCGCCTGGATCGTGAGCGACGGGTTGACCCCGCCGACGGTCGGGAACACCGAGCCATCACAAACCCACAAATTCGGAATGTCCCAACTGCGGCAATCGGCGTTCACCACGCTGCTTTCCGGGTCGTCGCCCATGCGTGCGGTGCCGTTCAAATGGCAGGTATCGTCCTCCTCGGCCCAGATGTCGCGCGCGCCGATCGCATCGAGGCTGCGCGTCATGAAATCGATCGAATGCCTGACCAGCGCCTTGTCGTTGTCGCACAACGAAAACGTCACGCGCGCGACGGGCAAGCCGTATTGATCTTTTTCGTCGGCCAGCGTGACGCGGTTGCGTTCCTGCGGCAGCGTTTCGCCGACGATCTTGAAGCCCGCCTGGTGGTTGTACTGCTGCATCTCGCGCAGCAGCGCATCGCCCCACAGATCGTGGTTGCCGGCCTGCGTGGAAGCCCATGCCTGGGGCAGTGGACCTTGAGACATGAAGGCGTAGCCGCCGAAAAAATCCTTGCCTTCGTCGCAGTAATTCCAGTGCTCCGTCAGCGTCAGCGAAGGCGGACCCTTGTACCAGCGGATCTCGTCGGGCATCACGCCGTACACGCCCTGGTTGGTCTGCGTCATCAGGTTCTTGCCGACCAGTCCGGAGCTGTTCGCAAGCCCGGCGGGGTGCCGCGCATCGGCCGAGTTAAGCAGCAGCCGCGGCGTTTCGATCGCATAACCGGCCACCACCACGTTGCGCGCGCGCTGGAAGCGCCAGCGCCCTTCGCGCTGGTAGTGCACGCCGGTCGCGCGCTCGCGGTCGTTCACCTCGACGCGGCCCACCATCGCGAGGTCGCGGATTTCCGCGCCCGCCTTCACCGCGCGCGGAATCCACGTGACCAGCGCGCTCTGCTTGGCGTTGGTCGCGCAACCGGTGACGCAGAACCCGCGATACACGCAGGGGTGCGCCAGCCCGCGCGGTGCCGAAAGCGTGGCCAGCGGCGTTTCGGTCCACGCGATGCCCATCGCCTCGCACGCCTGCGCCAGCACCCAACCGGCCGCGTTCACTTCATGCGCGCGGTACGGATAGCGCGGGCGCTTCGGACCCCACGGATACGTGACCGGGCCGGATATCTTCAGTGACTGCTCGACCTCGCCGTAGTAGTGCCACATCTCGCGCCAGTCGAGCGGCCAGTCGGCGCCGTAGCCGAGCAGCGTGCGGCACTTGAACCATTCGGGACGAAACCTGAGCGACACCATCGCGAAGTGCACGGTGGAACCACCGACCGACTTGCCGCTGTTGTTGCTGCCGAGCTTCAGTGGATTGTCGCCGTCGCAGATGCGCTCGTCGGTCCAGAACAGTTTTTCCTGATGCGTTTCGTCCGACGCGAATTCTTCGAGCGGACGCCACCACGCACCGGCGTCCAGCGCGACCACCGAAAACCCGGCTTCGGCCAGCTTGCACGCCAGCGTGCCGCCGCCCGCGCCGGTGCCGACTATCACGAAGTCGACCCGCTCGTCATCGCGGTATTCGCGCATCGGCATCCAGCCGCCGACCCGCAGCGGGTCGGGCGCGCGGCCGTTCTTGCCGCGCGGGGTGTGCAGGGCGTCATGCAATCCTTTCATCGGCCTTGCTCGCCGGCGCCGGATCGTCGTGGTACGCCTCTGCCGCTTCCCACGGATCGCGCCGGTTGAAATACATCCGTACGTAGCCGCGCGGCGCCGCCGGGCCGCCGAAGCCGATTTCGTTCCACGCGGTCGGGTGCGCGTAATACGCGGCGAGGATGTCGTGCGTGACGCGCTCGCGAAAGAACACTTTGCACGGGATGCCGCTCCATTCCGGACCTTCAAGCTTGCCGTCGTGCATGTCCTTGAGCAGCGCATCGCGTGCAGCGGCGGCGAGCAGATGGAATGGCGCGCCGGCGCGGGTTTGCGCGGCGACATCCAGCGCGGCCAGTCCGCGCCGCCAGGCTTCGCGCAACGGCGGCAGCCGCGCATCGCGATAACCGTCACGGTGATCCTTCGCCAATTTGCGGTCGACCATCGCGGCGATCGGCACCCGCGTCTGCGGGCGCGCCGACTGCGGCACGATGCCGTCGCAAATCGCGCGCAAGGTCAGCCATTGATGCTGGTCGAGGAACTTCGGCGCGTCGACGATCGCAAGGCGCGCATCCATCACCCGGCGTGTCGCGTCGTTCCATGACGGCGTGTCGCGCTTGGCCAGCACGTCGTAACCGGGGAAACGCTCAGGCACGCGGATGCTCCTCGATCAGGCCCAGCGCCGCCAGCCCCGCCAGCGCGAGCCCGGTGAAACTCGGCGGCGCGGGAATGGGCGGACCGTTGAGGATGTTCTGCGACCAGTTGCGCCAGCCGCCCATGTTCCGGCTCACGCCGAAAACGTGGAAGCCGGCGCCGAGGAACCCGACCAGCGCGGTCAGCCGCAGCCACCAGCGCGTCAGCCGACGCGGCCGGTGCGGATGCGTCGCCGCGGTTTCCGAAAGCAGCGCCGCCGCGATCGGCGGCACCGTGACCGGCACGAACATGAAGGGATCGTGGTAGGCGCCCCGAAAATGCAGCAGGCCCGCTTCGCCGGACGTGGCGACCAGTCCCGCCGCGGTGAGTGCCGCGAGTGCGCGTCCCGCCGGAATTCCGAACACGCGCGGCGTGGCGCCGCCTTCGCTGTCGCGCAAACGTTCCGAGTAGTAACCCAGCAATCCCGCCAGCGCGACTGCGGCCGGCGCGCCCAGCGGCGATCCATAGAACAGGTTCTGCCAGCAGAATCCGCCCGGACGCTTGCCGATGTTGTAGACGTGGAAACCCGTGCCGACCACACCGGTCAGGGCCGCCGCAGCGTAGATCGAATCGCGGACACGATGCGCGACCTTGCGCTCGTCGCGCGTGCCATGCGCACTCACCGCCAAGGTCAACGCGGAAACCACCAACGGCGTGATCATGGCCTTGTTGTGGAACGTGCCGCGGTAATGTTCGACGCCGCTGTCGAGCAGCGTCGAGGTTGCGATCAGGCCCGCCGCGCGATTGAGCCGTCGCGCCGCGGTCACCGTGGCTTCGCGCGCGTGCGATTCGAACACGCGCCGCGACGGCCGTCGTCGCAAGGCGGCCGCACCCGCGGCCGTTGCCAGCGCACCGAACACCGCCACGCCGGCGCCTTGTCCGAGCCGCATCGAAGATGCCTTTCGCGTCGACCGCACGGCTATTTCGGCGAGCACTCCTGGTGTCCGCACCCGCACCCGCCGCGTTCGGCCTCGTCACGCGGCACTTCGTCGGTGAACTCGGTCGCGTTGCGGCAGTACTCGCTGCAATACGGATGGCCCGCTTCGACCTCGCAGGTGCATTGTTCGTGCCGGCATTTTTCCTTGATGTGATCGATTTCCATGGGATGTCCTCCTTCACGGCGGGTTGGTATCCGCCTTACCGCTACAACCATCGGCGGGTTGACACCCGCCCTACGAAACCTGGTATCTCCTCGCATCCGCATGCTTGAACGTGACGCCCGTGCCGGGCCGCGACAGGTCGGGATACAGCCGTCCGTCCACCGGCTCGGGCACGCCATCGAACAGCATCCGTTCGATGCGAACGTGGTCGTGAAAATATTCGACATGGCGTGAAGCCCGCGTCGCGCAGGCCGGGTGCATGTGCAGCGCCGGCGCGCAATGCGCGGACAGCGGGACATGGAACGCATCGCAAAGCGCGGCCGCACCCAGGTAGCCGGTGATGCCGCCGCAGCGCGTGGCGTCGGCCTGCAGCACGTCGACGGCTCCGGCTGCCAGCATCCGCCGGAAATATCCTGCGTCGTAACCGTACTCGCCGGAAGTGATGTCCATGCCGGCCGGTTCGCGATCGCGCAACATGCGCAACCCATCGAGGTCATCCGACGAGACCGGTTCCTCGAACCATGTCACGTCGTATTCCTGCGCGAAGACCTGCGCCATGCGCAATGCCTGCTTGCGCGCGTACGCGCCGTTGGCGTCCACGAACAACTGGACGCCGTCGCCGATCGCCTTGCGCGCAACCTTGGCGCGCGCGGGATCGCGTTGCGGCTCCCGTCCGACCTTCATCTTCACCATCGCGATTCCGTCATCGGCCCAGCCGCCGAGTTGCTCGCGCAACTGCGCGTCGCTGTAGGAGGTGAAACCGCCGCTGCCATACACCGGAATGGCCTCGCGCACCGAACCCAGCAACTTCACCAGCGGCACGTCCAGCAACTTCGCCTTCAGATCCCATAATGCGTTGTCGACGGCCGAGATCGCCATCGATGCGACGCCGCGGCGGCCCATATTGCGGACCGCCGCGGCCATCGCCCACCACACCCCGGGGATGTCCATCGCATCGCGACCTTCGATCGCGTCTGCGAGCACATCACGAATCAGGACCTGCGTGGCCTTGTCGGCATAGCTGTAACCGATGCCGTGTTGGCCGCCGGCTTCGATCTCCACCAGCACCAGCGTGGTCGAATTCCATTCCAGCGTGCCGTCGGATTCGGGAGCATCGGTCGGCACCTTGTACGCACTCGCCTTCGCCTTGCCGAGCGCGATGGCTTCCATCGTCAACTCTTCCCGTGGCCCGGAAACAGCGTGGCCCAGGTTTCGCGCGCGGATTCGCGCAGCATCGCGTTGGTGCCGGTGTCGCCCTTCAGCATGGATTCGGCGAACGCCTTGGCCTGCTTGAAGGTGATGTGCGGCGGCAACGGCGGCACTTCCGGGTCGGTGATCGCCTCGATCACGCAAGGGCGATCGGCTTTCAGCGCTTCGTCCCACGCGGGGCCGATCTGCTCGGGCCGGTTCACCATGATGCCCTTCAATCCGATCATTTCGGCATAGCGGGCGTAGGGGAAATCGATCACGTGCTGCGAGGCATCGTATTTCGGATCGCCTTCCATCACGCGCTGCTCCCACGTGACCTGATTCAGGTCGCCGTTGTTCAGCACCATGATGACCAGGCGCGGGTCCGCCCATTCCTTCCAGTAGTCCTTGATGGTGATCAGCTCGGCATTGCCGTTCATCTGCATCGCGCCGTCGCCCACCAACGCGATCGCCACCCGGTCGGGAAACGCGAACTTGGCCGCGATCACGTACGGCACGCCGGGACCCATCGTGGCGAGGCCGCCGGAAAGCGACGCCATCATGCCGTCGCGGATCTTCAGGTCGCGCGCATACCAGTTGGCGGCCGAACCCGAATCGGACGAAAGAATGCAATTCTCCGGGAGCTTCGGCGACAGTTCCCAGAACACGCGTTCGGGATTGATGGGTTCGGCCTCGACCATCGCGCGCGATTCCAGCACCTGCCACCACTCGCCCACGTTCTTTTCGATCGTCGCGCGCCATTCGCGGTCAGTCTTGCGCCGCAGGCGCGGAATCAGCGCCTGCAGCGTCGCCTTGGCGTCGCCGACCAGGTTGATCTCCATCGGATAACGAATTGAAAGCATCGCAGGGTCGATGTCGATCTGCACCCCGCGCGCCTGCCCTTCCTTGGGCAGGAATTCGGAATACGGAAAGCGCGAGCCGATCATGAGCAGCGTGTCGCACTCGGTCATCAGGTCCCAGCTCGGCTTGGTCCCCAACAAGCCGATCGAGCCCGTGACGAAGGGCAACTCGTCGGGCAGCGCCGCCTTGCCAAGCAAAGCCTTGGCAACGCCCGCACCGAGCAGTTCGGCGACCTCGATCACTTCCTCGCCCGCCCCGAGCGCGCCGGCACCCACCAGGATCGCCACCTTGCTGCCGGCGTTCAGCAGATCGGCGGCCTGCTGCAGATCGTGCTCGGTCGGCACCACATGCGGCGGGCGATAGCCGAGGCCCGAGTGCACCGTGCCGTGTTTGCGCGGCGGTGTCTCGACGGCTTCAACTTCCTGCAAATCGTTGGGAACGATGATGCAGGTAACCGCGCGCTTGGAGATCGCGATCCGCATCGCGCGGTCCACCACGTGCCGCACCTGTGCCGGCACGGTGATCAACTCGACGTATTCCGAGGCGACGTCCTTGAAGAGTGTCGTCAGATCCACTTCCTGCTGGTATTGCCCGCCCAGCGCGGAGCGCGCCTGCTGACCCACGATCGCGACCACCGGCATGTGATCGAGCTTGGCGTCGTATAAACCGTTCAACAAATGGATGGCGCCGGGGCCGGAAGTGGCCATGCACACGCCCACTTCGCCGGTGAACTTCGCATGTGCGCAGGCCATGAACGCGCACATTTCCTCGTGGCGCGCGCGCACCAGCTCGACCTTGCTGCCCGCGCGGTTCATCGCGCCCATCAAGCCGTTGATGCCATCGCCCGGATAACCATAAATACGGTGTACGCCCCATTCCCCGAGGCGCTCGATGATGAAATCACCGACCAGCGTCGTCATTGTCGAATCCTTTCGTTGCGACCAACGGCGATCATGCGCGGCAGGCAATGAAGCGTGCGTGAAGCCATTCATGTACGGGGTATCCGCACACACGCGCGAAACGCTTTCCGCCGGGTCGAAATAATTTCCTCGTCGAAGGCCGCAGTTTGCATGAATGAACGGTCATGCGATCCAGCTTTGTACGTGCAAGTACGTTTGCACGCATCTTGCATAGCCGCGGTCACCACCATCGGAGGAAGGATCCTTGAACGCCACCACGCATGGAAGCGGCCCGCTTCGCATCGGAATCGTCGGCGCCGGCAATTGCGCATCCTCGCTGGTGCAGGGACTCACCTACTACCGCGACGCGGCCGACGACGCCGTGATCCCCGGTTTGATGAACCCGCGCGTCGGGCGTTACCACGTCCGCGACGTGGAGGTCGCCTGCGCGTTCGACATCCATGCGGGCAAGGTCGGGCGCGACCTGGCCGAGGCATTGCAATGCGAACCCAATTGCACGCGCATCTTCGCCGAGCTCCCGCGCACAGGCGTACGGGTGCGGCGAGGGCCGACGCTGGACGGCCTGGGCATTTACCTGCGCGACGACATCGCGGAATCGGATCTGCCGCCGGTGGATGTCGCAGACACGTTGCGCCGCGCGCGCACCGACATCGTGGTGTCATACCTCCCGGTCGGCTCGCAGCGCGCCACTGAGTACTACGCCGAACAGGCGCTGGCCGCGGGCTGCGCATTCGTCAATTGCATTCCGGTGTTCATCGCGTCGGATGAAACCTGGCAGCGCCGCTTCGAACGCGCGCGCCTGCCGTTGCTGGGCGACGATATCAAAAGTCAGGTCGGCGCGACCATCGTGCACCGCGTGCTCGCCAGCCTGTTCCGCGATCGCGGGGTCAAGCTCGACCACACCTACCAGCTCAACTTCGGCGGCAATTCCGATTTCAAGAACATGCTGGAGCGTGAGCGGCTGGTCTCCAAGAAGCTTTCCAAGACGCGCTCGGTGACCAGCCAGGTCGACGTCGCACCCGACAGCATCCACGTCGGACCGAGCGACCACGTCGAGTGGCTGACCGACCGCAAGATGGCGTACATCCGTCTCGAAGGCACCGCCTTCGGCGGCTCGCCGTTGTCAATCGAGCTGAAGCTGGACGTATGGGATTCGCCCAATTCCGCCGGCGTCGTGATCGACGCGGTGCGTTGCGCCAAGCTGGCGATGGATCGCGGGATCGGTGGTCCGATCGTCGGCCCTTCGGCGTATTTCATGAAATCGCCACCGCACCAGTTTCCCGATCACGTCGCCCTCAACCTGACGCGCGAATTCATTGCCGCGCAAACGGCCAAGAAGGCCGCGCCCGCCAAGGGCGAGAGAACGGAAGCCCTGCATGAAGACGTCCTGCATCAAAACGAATTTTCTGATGGTGCGGCACGCCACGTGCGCGCACATTGAAGACACCTTGCTTGGCAGGACGCTGGATGCGCCGCTCGACGCGCGGGGCGAGGGACAGGCCCAAGCCTTGGCTGCGCGCCTGCGCCGGGAGGCGCCGCTACGGGTGGAATGCAGCCCGCGCCGGCGCACGCTGCAGACCGCGGAGGCGATCGCGCAACATGCGCGCTGCGACGTCCGCATCGCCCCCGCGCTGGACGAGCTGGACTTCGGCCGTTGGGCGGGTCTCACCTTCGCACAGCTCGAAACCGATAGCGACTGGCGACGCTGGAACGAACACCGCGATCGCGCCTGCACGCCGGCCGGCGTCGGCATACGCGCCCTGCAGCGCAACGTCGGCCGCTACCTCGCCGCGCTCGCCGAAACCTGCGTCGGCGCCACGCTGGTGCTGGTGACACACGCGGAAATCATCCGGTCGCTGGTGCTGCATGGCCTCGGCGCGCCGGCCAGCGACTACCCACGCTTCGCGATCGATCCCGCGTCGATCACGCGCTTTTCGGTGGACGCCGAAGGCGTGCACGTCGACGCCATCAACGAATCGGCACTGCCATGAAGCCGGAGCAGCCATGAAGCTCGCAGTCTTCGGATTGACGATCAGCTCGTCGTGGGGCAATGGCCACGCGACCTTGTGGCGCGGCATGTGCAAATCGCTGGGACGGCTCGGCGTGGACGTGGTGTTTTTCGAACGCGACGTGTCGTACTACGCGCAGCGGCGCGATTGCGCTTGCCCCGAAGGGGCGACGTTGGTGTTGTACGACGACTGGCAGGCCATCCGCGGGCGCGTGCGACGCGAATTGCATGACGCGGATGCCGCGATCGTCACCTCGTATTGTCCGGATGCACGCCCGGCGCACGCGGAAATCCAGGAAGCCGCGCGACCGCTGGGCGTGTTCTACGATCTCGATTCGCCGGTGACGATCGCGGCGGCGCGTGAGGGCGAGATGCTGCCGTACGTCGGCGCCAGGGGCCTGCGCGATTACGACGTGGTGCTGAGCTACGCCGGCGGCCCCACGCTGCACGCGCTGCAGGATATCCTGCGCGCGCGCAATGCGCATCCGCTCTACGGCCACGTCGACCCGGCGCTGCACCGACCGGTCGCGCCGTTGCCCGCCTATCGCTCCGACCTGTGCTGGCTCGGCACCTACGCCGCCGATCGCCAGCGCGCGCTGGAGGCCTTGTTCGTGGACGCCGCGCGTGCGCGTCCGCAGGCGCGCTTCACGCTGGCGGGCGCGCAGTATCCGGTCGATTTTCCGTGGCATGACAACATCTGGTTCATCCGGCACCTGCCGCCCTCTGAGCATGCGGCATTCCTGTGTTCGTCGCGGCTCGCATTGAACGTGACCCGCGTCGCGATGGCGCGCGCAGGCTGGTGCCCGTCCGGACGATTGTTCGAAACGGCGGCCTGCGCCGTGCCGGTCGTCAGCGACGACTGGCCAGGGCTTTCTGAATTCTATCGGCCTGGCGAGGAAATCCTGCTGGCGCACGATACCGGAGACACGCTCGCGGCGATGGATCTTTCCGACACCGAGTTGAAGCGCATCGGCGAAGCCGGCCGCGCACGCACGCTCGCATCGCACACGTCGATGCATCGCGCACGCGAGTTGTTGCGGCTGCTGGAAGGTGCAGAACTCCCCCGTCATGCAGCGGCCGCATCAGAAGGCCTCTCGCTTCCCCAAACAGCTTCACCGTTTGGGAAAGAAGAAGTCCAGATGGAGGTGCAATGATGTGGGGCATCATTCCCGCCGCGGGCCGCGGCAGCCGCATCCAGCCGCTGGCGTTTTCCAAGGAACTGCTGCCGCTGGGCAAGACGCTGCGCGATCGCGCGCTGCGTCCCTGCGCGGTCGCCGAATACCTGCTAGACCGGATGCTTGCGGGCGGCGCGGACAAGCTGTGCGTCGTGATCGGCGCCGGCAAGTCCGACATCGTCGAATACTTCGGCGGCGAGTTCGGCAATGCGCAACTCGCCTATGTGGTGCAGCCTTCGCCGAGCGGCCTGTGCGACGCGATCTTTCGCGCCGCGCCGCTGCTCGGCGATGACGGGTGCGTGGCCGTCGGACTGCCCGATACCGTGTGGTTTCCGGAAGACGGACTGGCCACGTTGCCGGACGATGAATTGTCGTTCCTGCTGTTTCCGGTTTCGCATCCGGAGCACTTCGATGCGGTGCTGCTGGACGACGAACGACGTGTCGTCGAGATCCGCGTCAAGCAATCGGACCCCGGCACGCGCTGGATATGGGGCGCGTTCAAGATGCCAGTGCGCGTGTTCCGCGAACTGCACGCGTTGTGGCTGACCCGCGAGCCCCACGACGAATACATTGGCACGCTGGTGAACGCGTACCTCGCGCAAGGCGGCCGCGCGGTCGGCGTCATGGCCGGCGAAACCTACATGGACGTCGGCACGCTCGACGGCTATCGCATCGCGATGCGCATGCTCGCCCGGCCGCACCCCGCGCGCACGGCCGCTGCCGTCGCAACCGACCTTTCCACTGCGAGAGCCATCCCATGATCGAAGCCGCGATGCTGTGGAACGAACCCAACAACAAGTCGCACTGGGACCCGGAAGTGGACCCGGACTGGTCGCGTTACGCCGAGATGGCGATTCTCGCCGGCCGCGCCATCCACAAGGTGAACCCGTCGCTGACACGCGTGTTGGGCGGCATTTCGCCGATCGATCCGCAATTCATTCGCGGGATGCAGGCGCGCGGCGTGCTCGACCACGTCGACGCGATCGCGGTGCACGGTTTTCCGCTGGACTGGAACCACTGGCAGATCGAACAATGGCCGGAGAAGCTGGCCGAGGTGCAGTCGGTGACGGCGCTGCCGGTCTGGGTCAGCGAAGTCGGCGTATCGAGTTTCGGTTCGGAAGACGTGCAGGCGTGGGGCCTCGATCGCACGGCCGATCTGCTGGCCGGCCGCGCGCCGCGCATCCACTGGTACAGCCTGTACGACCTGCCGCGCGCGTGGGAAGCCACCACGCGCCACAAGGAAGCGGAAGGTTCCTCGTATTACCGTCACTTCCACATGGGCCTGCTGCGCGAGGACGGCACGTCGAAACCCGCGCTGGATGAGTTCAGGAAACACGCATCCGAACTCGGCCTGTGCCAGTGGTTCCACTTCCAGGACCACCGGCTTGATGAAGCGGTCGCGTGGATGAAGCGGCTCGGCATGCGTCATCTGCGCACCGGCTTGTCGTGGTCGGATGCGTTCCGGCCCGGCGCGCTGGACTGGTTCGACCGGCAGATGGAAGCGCTGGCGGAATTCGACGTGACGGTGACGTTTTGCTTCACGCCCGTGCACCTCGGCATCGTGCCGCACCACACCAGTGCCCCCCGTGAGCCCGAACGCTACGCCGAATTCTGTGCGGACATGGTGGCGCGCTATGCGCCGGTTCCGCAGCACGCGAAAGCGGCATGCGTGGCATGACATGAGCCGTGCATTCTTGATCGTGCTGGATTCGCTTGGCGTGGGCGGCGCGCCAGACGCCGGGCGCTACGGCGACGTCGGCGCGGACACCCTTGGCCACATCGCGCAACGCTGCGCATCCGGCGACGCCGATCGCGCAGGCGTACGCCGCGGCGGCCTGCATACGCCGCACCTCGCCTCGCTGGGCTTGGCCGAGGCATGCCGAAGCGCCACCGGATTCGCGCCCGATGGCATCGATGCGCAGGTGTGGCACACCGGCATGGCCGGTTGCGCGGCAGAAGTTTCCGCAGGCAAGGATTCGCAAACCGGCCACTGGGAAATCGCGGGCATCGAAACGGATGAGGACTGGGGCTACTTCCCGAAATCCGAACCGTGCTTTCCGCCCGGCGTGATCGATGCGCTGTGCGAGCGCGCGCAACTCCCCGGCGTGCTGGGGCAGCGGCATGCGTCCGGCACACAGATCATCGCCGAGTTGGGCGAACAACACATCGATACCGGCAAGCCGATCTGCTATACGTCCGCCGACAGCGTATTCCAGATTGCCGCGCACGAAGACAGGTTCGGCCTCGAACGCCTGTACCAAGTGTGCCGGATCGCGCGCGAGCTGCTCGATCCGTTGCGGATCGGCCGCGTGATCGCGCGGCCTTTCGTCGGCCGCCATGCCGGCGATTTCCGGCGCACCACGCACCGGCGCGACTTCGGCGTGCCACCGCCGGCGAAAACCCTGCTGCGCCGCGCGACGCTCGCGGGCCGCGACGTGATCTCGGTCGGCAAGATCGGCGACCTGTTCTGCCACGACGCCACCGGCGACGAGCGCAAGGCCGGCGGCAACGAGCAGGTGTTCGACGACATGCTGGATGGCGCGCAGGCGCTCGGCGACGGCGGCTTGCTGTTCGCGAACTTCGTCGATTTCGATTCGCTGTACGGCCATCGCCGCGACGTGCCCGGCTACGCGGCGGCGCTGGAGGCGTTCGACGCGCGCCTGCCCGAGTTCCAGCACGAATTGCTGAAGGACGACCTGGTGGTGATCACCGGCGACCACGGCTGCGACCCGACTTGGCCCGGCAGCGACCACACCCGCGAATGCGTGCCGGTGCTGGCGTTCGGGCCGGGCACCCGGCGGGAACGGCTGGGCCGCCGTTCCAGCTTCTCTGACATCGGCGCGAGCGTGGCGCGCCGGCTGGGGTTGGAGGGTCAGCGCGGCGTTGCCTTTTGAATTCGACCGTCGTCGCCTGGCCGCAACCATATGTCAGCAACTTGGTTCTTTCGTCATTCCGGTGCCGCCCGCGCTATTTGCGGGCGGAACCCAACTGCGTTTGCAGGATTACAAACGCGAACGCCGCAGGCGGCGCGCAGCGCGAGCGCCAAGGATGGCGCGAGTCTATCGGTCTTCTTCCCCTCGAACCGATTCCGGGTTCCGGCCTGCGGCCGGCCCCGGAATGACCATGGGAAACGATGCGCGGACCGGCCCCCGGGATGCCCGGCAGTGTGGGCGACGGACGGGGTACACCCATGATCCTGCGTGACCTCGCGCAAGGGCGCGCGATCCATGCGCCGGTCGCCTTGGTGGTCGCGCATCCCGACGACGAAACGCTGGGCGTGGGCGCGCGCATGGTGTGCCTGCGCCAGTGGATCCTGATCCATCTGACCGACGGCGCGCCAACGATGCCGGGCGGTCGCGGCACCATCGACGCGGCGCGCCGCGCCGTGGCCGCGCAACGCATGCACGAAATGGACGCGGCGCTGGACGTGCTCGGCGGCAGGCCGCAGCGCCGCATCGCCTATGGCCATCCGGACCAGGAATCGATCCTGCACCTGCCCGAAATCGTCACCGCGTTGCGTCGTGACCTGGATGGCGCGGCGTTCGTGCTGACGCACGCCTACGAAAACGGCCATCCCGACCACGACACCGCCGCGCTGGCCGTGCACCTCGCCTGCGCGCCGCCGGCCGCGCGGCGCAAGCGCGCAACCGTCATCGAGTTTCCGTCGTATCACCTCGGCGCGAACGGCGCGCGCTTTGGCGCGTTCTGGCGCGATGCGGCGCGGCGGGAATGGATCGCGACGCTGGGCGTGCATGAACGGGCACGCAAGGCGAAGGCGCTCGAATGCTTCGCCAGCCAGCGCGACATGCTGCGCAATTTTCTCCTCGACGCTGAACGCTTCCGCCGCGCGCCCGACTACGATTTCTCGGCGCCGGCTCCGCCTCCGGCCGCGTGGTATGACGCGCAGGACTGGCCGATCGATAGCCGCACCTGGCTCCAGATCGCGCGGCAGGCGCTGGTACAAGCGGGGCTGGCGGCATGAAGATGCGCGTGTTGAGCGTGGCATTTCCGTTCGCGCGCGTCAGCGCCGATCCGGTCGGCGGCGCGGAGCAGGTGCTGGCGCAGCTCGACCGCCATCTCGTCGAGCAAGGCCACGAATCAGTGGTGGTCGCACCGGCCGGCTCGTCGGTGCGCGGCCGCCTGATGCCGCTGCCTGCGCCCGCGCGCGAATGGAACGAAGCTTCGTGTGCACGCCAGCGCGCGCACGCGCGGAACGCGATCGCGCAGACCCTTGCGCAGGCGCGTTTCGATCTGGTGCACTGCCACGGCCTCGACTTTGCCACGTACTTGCCGCCACCGGGCGTGCCATTGCTGGTGACGCTGCATCTTCCGCTCGACTGGTACGCGGATGATGCATTGCGCACCGTTCGTCCGCGCACGTATCTGTTGCCGGTCTCGCACGCGCAGTGCCGCGACGCACCGTCCGATCTTGGCCTGCTGCCGCCGCTCGGCAATGGCGTGCGCGACAATCCCTTCGCGGGCCGCGCGCGCAAACACGATGTCGCACTCGCGTTGGGGCGCATCTGCCCGGAAAAAGGCTTCGAAGATGCGGTGCGCGCGGCGCAGAGAGCAGGCGTCGGGCTACACATCGCCGGCGAGCTGTTCCCCTGGCCTGCGCACGTACGCTACTTCAACGAGACGCTGGCGCCGCTGCTGGACGACCGTCGCCGCCTGACCGGGGCGATCCGCGGCATTCGCAAGCAGTGGTGGCTGGCGCACGCGAGATGCGTGCTGATCACCAGCCGTGCGCGCGAGACTTCCTCGCTCGTGGCGATGGAGGCCCTGGCGGCCGGCACGCCGGTAATCGCGTACCGCAGCGGCGCGATCCCGGACCTGATCGAGCACGGGGTCACCGGCTTTCTGGTCGACGACGTGGACAGCATGGCGGAGGCGATCGGACGCATCGACGCGATCGATCCGGCAGTGTGCCTTGGCACCGCACGCGAGCGTTTCCAGCTCGCAGGCATGTTGGGTGCCTATCTCGCGCTGTATGCGAAGTTGATCGCCGAGTCGCGCGCCGATGTGGCGAGGGCCTGCGCATGAGTACCGCCTTGCCATGCGCCGGCCCTGCACCGCGCGTCCAGCATGCGCCGGAACCGCGCATCGAGGTTCTTCCGGACATCGATGCGCTGCGCGCGCATCAGGCGCAGTGGTTTGCATTGTGGCGGAACGTTCCCCACGCGACGCCCTTCCAGTCGCCCGCGTGGCTGCTGTGCTGGGCGGAACACTACGCGCGCGACCGCAGCGGCGCGGTCGCCATGAAAGATGGCGATGAACTGCTGGCGCTGCTGCCGTATTTTTCCTGGCACGACACGTTGTGGCTGGCAGGTACGGGAACCAGCGACTACGGCGATGCCCTGGTCGTTCCACGTGCCGCCCGCTTTGCCGATGCGCTGCTGGACACGCTGGCCGCCATCGCGCGGGACAACGGCTGCGATCGTATTGACCTTCGGCAGTTGCGGCCCGGATCCGCGTTGCTCTCCGCCGCGACGCCACGCGGATGGCGCGACGAAGTCATGCCGGGCGAACCGTGCATGTCGATGTCGTTGCACGGCGAAGCGGGGCTCGGCGCGGTATCGAAACGCTGGCTGCGCAACGCGGCCTACGCGCGGCGAAACCTCGGGCGTGTCGGATCGTGGGTGTTGCAGCGCGTGCCGTCGGACGAATCGAGCCACGCCGCGGACGTGCTGCTGTGCCTGCACGAGCGTCGCTGGAGCGCACGCGGCGAAGCGCATGGCGTGTTCGTCGACACGTTGTTGCGCGATTTCGTGCACGACGTGATTCCTCGCCTCGGCCGCGCCGGCCTTCTGCGGATGCACACGCTGAAGCTCGACCATCGCCCGCTCGCCGCGACGTTCGCGATGCACGCGCCGGGCGCGACCTGCGTGTACCTGACCGGCTTCGACCCGGCAGCATCGCGATACAGCCCCGGACTGCTTTCGATGGTGGCAGCGATCAGCGCCGCCGCCGCGGAAGGCGATCACGCGGTCCATCTCCTGCGCGGCCGCGAACGCTACAAATCCCATCTCGGCGCGACCGAATGCGCGACGTGGCGACGCCTGTTGCGCCGCGGAGCGCCGCACTGAAATGGATCTGGTCGCGCTGCTGCTGGGGCGTCGGCTCGCGAATCGGGAATCGGGTGCGCGCAAGATCGGTGCGCTGGAAGGCGTGCCCGCGATGGGGCTGGATGCACTTGCGTCGGTCGCCTACGGTCCGGAAGCCGCGCTGCTGCTGTTGATGCCGCTGGGCGCGGCCGCGCCCGCCACGACCGGATGGCTGCTGCTGCCGATCATCGTGCTGCTCGGCTTGTTGTGTTTGTCGTACTGGCAGACGATCGAAGCGTATCGCGAGCGCGGTGGCGCCTACGTGGTGGCGCGCGAGAACCTGGGGGGGCCGGCGGGGCTGGTCGCGGCGACCGCGTTGATGATCGACTACATCCTGAATGTTGCGGTCGGCATTTCCGCGGGCGTGGCCGCGCTGGTGTCGGTGCTTCCGCGGCTGCACCCGCACACGCTGGCGATCTGCCTGGGCGTGCTGGCGCTGCTGACGTTGCTGAACCTGCGCGGCACCCTCGATTCCGGCCGTGCGCTGGCGGCGCCCGCGTATCTTTTCCTGACCTGCTTCGCCGCCCTCTTTGCGCTGGGTCTGGTCCGCGCCACCTTGGCGCATGGGCATCCGCAACCCCTGCAGCCTCCGGCACCGCTGGCGATGGCGGCATCCGGCGGCGGCCTGTGGTTGCTGTTGCGCGCGTTCGCGAGCGGCTGCACCGCGATGACCGGCGTGGAAGCGGTCAGCAACGGCATGAGCGCGTTTCGCGATCCCACGCCTCGCCACGGCCATCGCACGCTGGGCATCATCGTGTTCGCGCTGGGAACGATGCTGGCTTGTCTTGCGTGGCTGGTGCCGGCGTTCCGGATCGGTGCGATGCCGCAGGCGCAGCCCGGTTACCGCTCGGTGCTCGCGCAACTGGCGGGGGCCATCGTCGGCGAAGGCGCGTTCTATTACCTCGCGATGGCGTCGCTGCTCGCGGTGCTGGTGCTGTCGGCCAACACCAGTTTCACCGCGTTTCCGAGGCTGTGCCGGAACCTCGCGCAGGATGGTTATTTGCCGGAAGGTTTCGCGATCGCGGGACGCCGGCTGGTGTACTCGATCGGCCTGCTGTGCCTTGCCGGCTGCGCCGGCGCGCTGCTGGTGGCATTTGCGGGGATCACCGACCGGTTGATACCGTTGTTCGCGATCGGTGCGTTCACGGGTTTCGTGCTGTCGCAGTTCGGGATGGCCGCGCATTGGCGGCGGATGTGGCGCGAGCGCGGTGGCAAGCGCGGCGGACACGCGACGCGACTCGCCTTCAACGCGGTCGGCGGCGCCGTGACCACCGCAGCCCTGCTGGTGATGGTGGTGGCGAAGTTTCGCGAAGGCGCATGGATAACGCTGTTCCTGATGGCCGCGGGCTACATGATGCTGCATCGCATCCGCCGCTACTACGACCGGCTGCACCGGCTCGAAGGCGATGCATCGCCTCTGCGCTGCGCGGCGCGGCGGGCACGGTATCCATCGTGGTGATCGAACGCTGGAATCGCCCCGCGCGCGACGCACTCGACTTCGCGATGGGCATTTCCGGACAGGTCGTCGCGCTGCATCTCGCGCGCCTGAGCGGCCCCGAGCAGAAGGAGCCGCTCGACCTGCGCCGGCGCTGGCACGCCAGCGTGGAAGCGCCGCTGCAGGCCGAAGGGCGCGCGCCGCCGCGTTTGCGGGTTGCGGAAGCCCGCTATCGCCGGCTGCATCATCCGGTCCTCGACCTGATCGGCGAACTCAGGCGCGAATGGCCCGAGCACTACATCGCGGTGGTGCTGCCCGAACGCGTCAAGCAAGGCTGGCTGCAGCAGTTGATGCACGCGCACCGCACGCACGCGCTTCTGCGACACTTGGCGAAGGCGTGCGTGCCGCGCCTCGTGCTGGTTACGCTGCCCTGGTCATTGACGCCCGGAGATCGACATCCATGCTGACCATCCATGCCGATGGCGAAACGCATCCCCTGGTCTGGCTGCACGGAAACCCTATCCCCGAGAACGTCGCCTGGCTCGACCTCTGCGAACCCGACGCCACCGAGGTCGAAGCCTGCGAAAACATCGCGGAGCTGAAGCTGCCGGATCGTCAGGACATCGCGGGCATCGGACTTGCCGGACGCAACCGCAGCAGCGAGCGATGCGTGTTCCTGCAGATTTCGCGATTCGCCGACGTGGACGACAGCGTTTCCGCGACGCCGGTGTCGCTGGTGCTCACACCGAAGGTGCTGGTGACCCAGCGCTACGCGCCCTCGCCGACCTTCGAGATCGCGGCCGGCGAGTGGCACGAAGACCAGTCGCACGAGGGCGCGGCCAGCGCGTTTGCCGAACTGCTGGAAACCATGACCGAGCGCACCGCCCAGAGCATGGAAAAGATCGCCGGCGACGTTGCCAAACTCTCCGCGCACGTCTTCAACGAGCGGCTGACTGAAACGCGGCATCTGCGCCGCTGGCTCGTACACGTCGGCAAGCTGGAGGCGCGGCTGGCGCGCAGCCGCGGCACCCTGCTCGGCATCATGCGGATCGTGGTGTTCATGTGCGAGAAGCAACCCGAGTGGTTGCCCGACGAACCCACGTTGCGCCTTGCGATGATCCGCAACGATCTCGAAGCGCTGGATCAATTCGACGAGCAGCTCACCGAGAAATTGCAGTTCCTGCTGGATGCGATCCTCGGCATGATCAGCGTCAACCAGAACAACGTGATGAAGCTGTTCACCGTGGTGTCGGTGGTGGCCGTGCCGCCGGTGTTGCTGGCCGGCATCTGGGGCATGAACTTCAAGGCCATGCCGGAGTTGTCGCAGCCGTGGGGTTACGCGATGGCACTCAGCGCGATTGCTTTGAGCGTGCTGATCCCGCTCGGCATCTTCAAGTGGCGCGGCTGGCTTTCGAGCGATTGACGCCGCGCGTGAATCCTTCTCCCTACGTGAGAAGGGCGCAATGCGCTGCCTCCGCTTTTGCGCGAAGCGCAGGATGAGGGTCCGGATCGCCTACGTGGTCCTTGCCGCGAGACTGTCCACTGCGCCGTGCGTACCCTCGTCCACCCCCTGCGGGGCACCTTCTCCGAAGGGAAAAGGAAAGGTCACGTTCCGGTCGCAGCGCGCAATTCCTGTTCCACCAGCCCCTTCCATGGCCCGTCCGGCGCGGGTTCGCACAGATAGGTCTCATCCGCGACGCGCTCGCGGACGCGAAAACCCGCCGAGCGCAGCATCGCCCCCACGCAGGCGTGATCGGGCGCCCACCAGTTGGTCGGATCGCCGCTCATGCATTCCTCGAAGGCCATGCGCGGCCAGCCGTTGGCCAGGAACCGCCCGCGATCCTCGATCGGAAAATCGGGTGGCGGCTCGATGGCGTCATCGCCCGGCATCGTCAAGGTCTGCAGCATCAGCAATTTGCGGGTGCGGCGGCGCAGGATGTCCAGCGCCAGCAGCGGATGACGCAGGTGATAGAGCACGCCCATGAACCACGCGAGGTGGTACTGGCGCGGCTCGCGCGCCAGGTCGTACAACTGCATCCGGCGGAATTCGATTCGTTTTTGCAAACCGAACTGCTGCGCGGCCCAACGCGCCTGCGCCAGGTAATGCGGGTCCATGTCGATGGCGGTCACCTGCGCGCCGCGCGAGGCCAGCTCGAAACTGTAGAAGCCCGCGTTGCAGCCGACGTCGAGTACCCGCCAGCCGTGCAGATCCTCCGGCACGTGCGGCGCGATCTCGCGCCATTTGAACCTGGGGAAATCGCCAAGAAAATGATCCGGCGCGGTCTGCACGCCGTCCGGCAGGTGCAGGTTGTGGAACCACGGCGCGAGCGCCGCGACCGCGCTCTACGTCGCGCGCGGATTGGCAGCGGCCGTGGTGGCATTCATTCTTCGCGTTCCACGAACTTGAAGAAGCGGCTGGGCTTCCCGTCCGCGGTCTTGTCCTGGTGCAGGAAGGCCAGATGGGCTTCCTCGACTTGTCAAAGAATTCGTCCCAGTCGATCGCTTCCAGGTCCTCGTTGTCGGTGAACGCGATGCGCAGCACGCCGGCTTCCTCGCCGTCGCCGGTTCCGCGCACGGTGGCAGGCTTGCCGCCACGTTCCTCCGCCCAGCGGCGGATCTCGCCGTAATCGGTGGTGGTTTTTGCGTCATGCGCTGTCATGGCAAATGCTCCTGCTTCCGTTCGTCCTGCTCCCTTTTCAAGCCGCTTCTGTCCGCCCTGCTTCTGTTCGACTGTTCCTGTTCGGCCCGCTCTCGTTCGATCCGATCATGCGGCGCCGCGGCACGGCGCGTTCGATATAGCGTTCCAGCGTCTCGGCACGATGTTCGGCGGTGTGTTCGGCCAGCACGCGGCGGCGCGCGGCGGCGCCGAGCGCGCGGCGACGCGTTTCCGGCGTGTCGCGCAACCATGCCAGCACCTGGGCCGGTTCGTGCGCCAGCAGTATCTCCTCGCCCGGCGCAAAGAATGCCTCGATGCCGGGCCACGCGTCTGAAATGATCGGCACGCCGCACGCCGCGGCTTCGAACAGCCGCACGCTGGGCGACCAGCCCGCTGCCACCATGTCGGCGCGAGTGAGGTTCAGCGTGAACCGTTGCGCGTTGTAGAACGCGCGATGGCGGGCCGGCGCAAGATGCTCGATGCGCGTGACGTTGCCCGGCCAGTCGATGCTTTCCGGATATTGCGGGCCGGCCACCGCGAAGCGCCCCCCGGGCCACTGCTCAGCGACGTCCAGCAGGTTTCTCTGCAGCAGCGGTTGTCGATCATCGCTGTAGGTGCCGAGGTAACCCAGGTCGTATTGCGCCGGGGTGCGCGAGGGTGCGTAGCGCTCGGCGTCCACCGCGCAATACAGGGCTTCGGCGCGCGCGCCATAGCGACGGCGCAGGCAGTCGAGAAACGGTCCGCCGGTGAACGAGAGGTACACCCCGAATTCGGCGACCTGGTCCGCGCGCAGGTAGTTGCAACCGCCCTCGCGCAGCTTGCCCATCGTCACCGGCGTGTCGATGTCGTAGAACGCGGTGACGCCGTGCACCGTCCGGAGCAGCCAATCGGCGATACGCGCGCCCTCGGGCACGAACGACCCGAGCACCACGACGTCGGCGGCCGTGATGTCGCCGCCGTGTTCATCGCGCAGCGATTCGGGATCGTCGTACAACACCAGACACGAGGCGAGATCGCGCGGCAAGTCCTGGTTGTCGGCGTACCACGAGCGGTCGCATTCGTAGAAACGTATGCGATGTCCGCGCGCGCGCAATGCGCGGATCAGCGCGCGGTAGGTCGTCGCGTGACCGTTGCCCCAGGCCGAACGCAGCGAAAGGCCGAGAAATGCGAAATCCAGCGGACCTTGCATTCAGGCGGCCTCCACCAGTTCGCGGCCGAGCAGGACCGCCTCGACCTGTTCGGCGCGGAGCGCGTAGGTGTGTTCCCTCAACAGGCGCTGGCGGGCACGCCGGCCGATCGTGCGCGCCTGCGCTTCGCCGATGCCGTGCACGTATTCGGCGACCATGTCGCCGTCGTCGGCGACCAGCACTTCGCGGCCGGGTTCGAGGAACATCTCGATGCCTTCCCAGCGATCCACCACCAGGCAAGCGCCCGCGCCGCCGGCTTCGAATACCCGCGTCGGCGGCGAAAATCCGTAGCGCGCCATGCTGTCGCGGTTGATGTTCAGCACCAGCCGTGGGCTGCAGTTGAGCGCGTTGTGTTCGGCGGTCGGCACGTGGCCGAGCAGGCGCACGTTGGGCGGCGCCGCGTCCCAGCCTGAGCCGCCCAGTATGAACGAACAGCCGGGCATCTGGATCGCGGGTTTGAAGAAGAATTCGTGCACGCGTGATTCGCGGTCAGGCAGCCGGTTGCCGAGGAACGCGAGATCCGCGGCGTAGCGCGACTCGGGCGTCACCGGGTGGTGCGTATCCGGATCGAGCGCGTTGTAGATCGGCACGCAATCGCGCGCGCCGAACCCGCGGTAACCGCTGACCACGCGCGGACCGCCGCCGTAGGTCAGCACCATGTCGAACTTCGGCACCAGCGCGCGGAACGGATCGGCGGGATGGGATTCCATCCGCTCCAGCGTGGCCGGCGCGTCCACATCCCAGAACACGGTGGCGCACGTCGAGGACTTCAGGCCGGCCACTTCGCGCTCCAGCAGCTCGTCGTCGACGCCCACGCCGCTGGCTTTGATCACGATGTCGCTGCCGCAGCGCGCATGCTGCAAGGCCTCCCGCACGCCGGCTTCGCCGGGCTGGTACACGTGCACGATCGCCCACGACGGATCGGCGATGTCGCGGTGCTTCTGGCGATCCAGCGCGTCGGGTTCGTAGAAGCGGATGCGGTGGCCGCGCGCCGCCAGTGCGCGCAATATGCCGCGATAGTAGGTGGCCGCGCCGTTCCAGTACGAGGACACCAGGCTGGAGCCGAACATCGCGATGTTCAATTTGTCAGGCATGTGCAGCTTCCTTGTGCAGGGTGGTTGGTGTGGAGGCGAAGGCGCCGAGCGCGGCGACGATCGCCATCAGTTCGGCGACGCGGTGTTCGCAGGTGTGTCGCGCGCGGATGCGTTGCAGGCCGCTCGCGGCCAGCGACGCGGCCAGGGCGGGATCGTTCAGCACGTCGCGCAACGCGGTGCGCATTTCGTCGCCGTTCTTCACGGTGAGGTAATCCGTGCCCGGTTCGAACAGGTGCTCGCAATCCAGCCAGGGCGCGGAAACCAGCGGGATGCCGCAGGCCAGCGCCTCGAACACGCGAATGGTGGGAATGCCGGGCAGCGCCTGCGCATAGGGCCGGCGCGGCACGTGCACCGTCAGCGCGGCGCGCGCGAAGACTTCCGGCACCCGCCAGTTGGGCAACCAGCCACGATAGGTGATGCCGGCGTCGTCCAGTGCCTCGAGTGCCTGCGGCGGATAGCGCACGCCATGCAGGATGGCGCGCAACTGCAGGTCGCGCACCGGGCCGAACAGGTATTCCTCCAGTTCGCGGGCGCGCTCGCCGTCGCCCCAGTTGCCGATCCACACCAGTTGCTGGTCGGGTTCGTTGCGAACGTGCGGATGGAAAATGCGCGTGTCCGCCGCCTCGTGCCAGGTGAACACGCTGTCGTGCCAGCCTTCCTCGAGGTAGCGTTGCCGCACCGCGCCGCCGAACGCCAGCACGCCGTCGTAGTCGCGCAGGTCGTAGGCCGCCATTTCCGCGGGCGCGGTGGCGCTGCGATGGTGGGTGTCGTGGAACAGCAGCCGGAAGTCGCCGCGATCGCGGCGTTCGCAGCCGATACGCGCCACCAGTTCCGGCGGGTTCCATTCGTGCACGATCACCACATCCGCGCCGTCCAGCGCCGGCGCCGGGTCGAAACCTTCGGGCTCGTAGGTTCGACTGCGCAGGCGCGGAAAGCGCCGCTGGAATTCCGAAATCGCGCGCTCGCCGTGGTCGGCGACGAGATGCCGCCGGCTCCAGCCGTTTTCCGGCTCGTACACCTCGACCCGATGGCCGCGCGCGATCAACTCCGCCACGACGCCGCGCAGGAAGTGCGCGTTGCCGTGGTTCCAGTCGGAAACCAGCGAGTGGTAGAACAACACGAATTTCATGCGCAGGCCTTCAATGTCGGAGGATCCGTTGTGGAAGCCGGGGCCGTGCGCGCCGCGATTTCTTCGTAAGCGGCGAGGTAGGCATCCGCCATCCGGCTGGCAGTCATGAACATCGCGCGACGACGCGCGCGGGCGCCGAAGCGCGCGCGCAAGGTGTCGTCGTCGATCAGGCGCAGCAGCGCATCGCGCAGGGCGTCGCCGTCATCCGGCGCCACCAACAGCGCGGCGCCGTCCCAGAATTCACGCAGGCTGGCGATGTCGCCCAGCACCAGCGCGCATCCCGCCCGCGCCGCTTCCAGGATCGAAAGCCCGAACGGTTCGTAGCGCGCCGGCAATGCATAGATCGCCGCGCGTCCGAACCAGCGCTGCATCGCGGCCGGCCGCAACACGCCGAGGTAGCGCACGCTGAAGAGGGTGGCCTGGCCCCCGTCGGGCGCACGATCCTGCCCCGCGATGCAAACCGGCCACGGCACCGCGGGCGCGACCGCGGCGAGACGGGCAAGATTCTTGGCTTCGTCCCACAAGCGTCCGGCCCCGAGCACCAGCGGCTGTTTCTTGCAGTCATGCGCGATGCCGTGGGTACCGTTGGGAATCACGCGCACGGATCGTGAGACGCCGTATTCGGCGGCAACGGCATCGGCCATCGCGCGGCTGGGCGCGACCACGATGTCGCTGGCGTCGAGCGCATCGCGCACGTGCGCGCGGTAGCGATCCCAGTTCGATGGCGCCTCGACGCCGTGCACCGCGCGCCACCACGAGGCCACGCAAGAGTGCGCGACGGTGAGCACCGGCGCCGGCCACGCCAGCGCGGCATGGCCGAAATCGTTGGCATGCACGATGTCCGGACGCACCTCGTCGGCGAGCCGCAGCAGCCACTCGCCGGCCTCGCGCAGGTCGCGCCAGGGTTCGTCCATCCATACCAGCTTGCACGCGCGCGAATGGAAGGTGAGGCCGTGGATCGCCGTCGCTTCGGTTTGCTGGGCGCGGCTGGGCGCCGGACCCATCGCCGCCAGCGTGACCGCGTGGCCGCGCAGGCACAGCACGCGCGACAAATCCATCGCGTAGCGCCACACCCCGCCCACCGTGTCGCAGGTCATCAGGATGCGGCGGGGCGCATCGGCGAGCGTGGTGAAATCAACGTCCATAGATGTGGTCCACGATCGCGGCAACGTCGACGAGCCGGCGCGCCTGGGGATCGAAGCGGTCGTCGCGTGCGAGCTTGCGCGCCCAGTCCACCAGTGCGCGACCGCCCCACGCGTCCGGCGGCGCGGCGAGACGACGTGTTCGGGTGCCGTCGTGGCGATCGAGCGTGAAGTCGTAGAACGAACCGCCGACGTTGCGCAACGACGCGCCGCCGCGCGTGCCGTAGAACGAAGCCTCGATCACGGCATCCGCGCCGGCCGGCAGCCGCCACGAACACGTCAGCCGCACACTGGTGCCGTCGTCGAGACGGTAGTGCACGCTCGCGTAATCCTCCGGCGCAGCGATCGGCGGCAGCAGGCGCTTGCCCTGCTGGTACAGGTTCGCGTCCACCGCTTCCACGCGCGCGCGACCGGTCATCCACATCGCGAGATCGATCAGATGCACGCCGAGGTCCATCACGCAGCCGCCGCCCGACTGGCTGACGTCGTAGAACCACGCCTTTTCGGGACCGTAGGCGTTGTGGAACGTCAGGTCGATCGCGTACAAATCGCCCAGCTCGCCGGCGCGAATCTGTTCGCGCAACGCCTCGATGCCGGCCACGCAGCGGTAGCTGAAATCCACGCCCAGCAGGCGATCGTGCGCGTGCGCGGTCGCCACCACCTGCGCCGCTTCGGCGGCATTGCGCGCGAGCGGCTTTTGGCAGAATACCGCCTTCTCGTGTTCCAGCGCGGCCATCGCGTGCGCGGCGTGCAAGGCGCTGGGCGTCGCGATCACCACGCCGTCGATGCGCTGTTCGAGCAAACCGTCCAGCGATTCGCAGGCGCGCGCGTCACCGAACTGCGCCACGTCTTCGGCGATCTCCGGATCGACGTCGGCCACCGCGATCACGTCCGCGACCTGCGCATCCATCAGCGCTTCCATTCGCGCGCGACCGATCCAGCCGAGACCGATGAAACCCAGACGTGGCTTGGCGGCGGTCATTCTGCGTGGCGATGGCTGCACGAGCGCGGCCTCCCCGATCACGCTCATGGCGCCACCACCGCTTTCATGAATCCCGCCGGCCGCTCGCGCATCAACGTGAACGCGCGGTCGAGTTCGCGCAAGGGCATTTCGTGGGTGACAAGCGGGAACGGATCAAGCGTGCCGTCGGCGACCGCGCGCATCGCTTCGCGCAGGCCGCGCGCCTGCACGGCCGGATCGCGCTCGTGCGCATTGATGACATCGAGCCCGCGCCAGTTCCATTGCTGCATGTCCACCTGGCGCGAACCATCCTGGTGGTAACCCGCGACCATCATGCGGCCGCCTTCCGCGCACAGCGCGGAGGCGAGGTCCAGCGTTGCCTGTTCGCCACCCGCTTCGATCACGCGCTCGCAACCGCGACCGTCGGTGAATTCCAGCACCGCACCGACCGACGTGCTGGAATCGCCGTCCAGCGCGTACGCCGCGCCGCAGCGGAGTGCCACGTCGCGCGCCCACGCCCGACGCGTCAGCGCGATCACGCGCGCGCCGGCGCGGGCCGCGCCCTGCACCAGCAGTGCGCCGATGAACCCGACGCCGACCACTGCCAGCCACTGGCCGGCGCGGATGTCGCTGCGACGCAGGATGTTCATCACGCACGCCAGCGGCTCGCCCGGCAACGGGCGATCGCCGACGCAATCGGGAATGCGCGCGATCATCGACACAGGCGCGAAATCGTGGGTGGCGTACGCATGCTGGGAAAGCATCGCGACCCGGTCGCCCACCGCGAAGTCGCGCACGTCGTCGCCGACCGCGACGATTTCACCCCAGCCTTCGTGGCCCGGCGCGCCGGCTTCCAGCGGATAGCGGAACCATTCGCGACCTTCCCACACCGGCACGTTGGAGGCGCACACGCCGCAGCCGTGCAGGCGCACCAGCACTTCATCGGTTGCGGGCGCGCGCAGGCGCGTTTCGGCCATGTGCATCCGGCTTTCGCCGAGAAAGATCGCCTGCGCAACGGCACCCGGCGCAATCCCGACAGCTTTGCGTTCCTCGACCTGCGCATTCATGCCGCGTGCACTCCGGCCTCGACCAGCTCCGGCGCGTCGCCGTCGGCGAGCCAATGGAACAACCGGC
>Ga0207698_10000287_pt1 | contig 30576 bp, 25 predicted proteins | sample KBSCornC22_FD_184298 | JGI IMG/M metagenome (GOLD analysis project Ga0207698, IMG submission 184298) | Corn rhizosphere microbial communities from Kellogg Biological Station, Michigan, USA - KBS Corn C2-2 (SPAdes) (version 2) | ecosystem: Host-associated > Plants > Roots > Rhizosphere > Soil ... | reverse complement strand
TGACGTCAGCTGGCGAGGCGGCCGTCGCGGATCGCTTGCGCCTCGAAGCGGAACAGGATGTCGGGGTCGGGCGGCGCCACGCTTTCGGCGATCTCCGGCGGCGCAATCCTTTGCAGCAGGTGGCGGATGATCGCGAGCCGTGCCGGCTTCTTGTGGTCGGCGCGTGCGATATGCCAGGGCGTGACCGCATTGTCGGTGCGCTCAAGCATCACATTGCGCGCCTTCGAATAATCCTTCCACTTGCTCTGGGCGACGGCGTCCAGGTCCGACACTTTGAGGATCTTGAGCGGGTCGCTCCGTCGCGCCTCGAGCCGTTCGGCCTGCTCTTTCTTCGAGATGTCGAGCCACAATTTGACGAGCGTGATCCCGCTCTCGACCAGCATCCGTTCGAAATCAGGCGCGTCACGCAGGAATTCGGCCTGCTCCTTGAGCGTCGCAAAGCCCATGACCGCCTCGACGCCGGCGCGATTATACCAGCTGCGGTTGAAGATCACGAACTCACCCGCCGCGGGCAGGTGCGGGGTATAGCGCTGGAAATACCATTGCGACCGCTCGCGGTCGGACGGCTTGGGCAAGGCCACGACGCGCGTATTGCGCGGGCTCAGATGCTCGGTGATCCGCTTGATGCTGCCGTCCTTGCCGGCGCCATCGCGGCCCTCCAGCACCAGCACGGTCCGCGCCCCATTCGCCATCAGCGCCTGCTGCGTGCGCACCAGCGCGCATTGCAGTTCGATCAGCTGATCCTGATAGTCCTTCATGCGCGAGGATTGGTCCCGTGCGGCTTGCAAGTAAACCCCGCCATTCTCGCAGGGTTCGGCCCGAACGGTTTTGGCGTGTTAGGGACAAGTCCCGGCAACAGCAGGAAGGCATTTGCCGTCGACCTGCGGCGTGGAAACATGCGCGATTCCGGCGAGGGTCGGCGCGATGTCGACCGTCTCGATCGGCTCCTGACGGTCGGCGGCTTGGACGCCCGGCCACCAGAAGAGGATGGGCACGCGGCGATCATAATCCCATGGTGAACCATGGCCTGCGACCGTGTCGCCGGGCCCGCGCGGCATGCCCAGGCTCGCATATTGCGCGAGCTGAACCTGGATGTCGCCGCTGCGCTCGGGATCGTAGCTTTCATGGAAGCGCTCGACGACCGAAAGCTGATCGGCGGGCTTGCCGGGCGGTGGCATCGCGGCCGCGGTCTGGTCGGCGGTGAACACCGCAGCCACTTCGGGCTGCTGGCGGAGCCAGGCGACCGCCGCGTCACGCACCTTGGTGCGCAGCGCCTCGTCGGGGCCGACATTGATGCTCAATTGCTGCGGATCGTCGCCGACGATCGCCTCATAATCGAGCTTGAGGGTAGCTTTGAGCGCGTCGTTCAGCCGTTTGACGAAGGCGACGGAATCGATCCGCTGCGCATCCACGCCATGCTCACGCGCGCGCTCGGCCGCGTCGATCCCGCCATGGTCGGCGGTGAGCGCGACGACATAGGGGATGTTCAGGCTGTCGAGTTTGGCGAGCAAGGTTCCGAGCGCTTGGTCAAGCGCGGCCATCTGCACGCACATCTCCGCGCCGCCATTGCCGTAGCGATGGCCGATATAATCGGTCGAGGACAGGCTGACGGCGAGCAGGTCGGTCGCGGGGCCATGGCCCAGATTGAGTCGGTCGATCGTCTGGTCGACGAAGTCGATCGTCATGGGATCGAAGATCGGCGAGACGCGCAGCTGGTCCTGGAAGTCGGTGCGATTGAGGAAGTCGCCGTTTTCGACCTTCAGCGACAGATCGGGCGGCACCTTGCCCGAAATGGCAAGCTTGCCGAACATGTGCGGCTGCTCGAGCGCCTGGCAGGATGCGGGCACCTCGGTCGGCCATAGCCTGGGGGGATTGGCCTTCCAGCGCGCGAACAGGGCCTTGTCGAACGCTTGGGCGGGGGCGAGCACAGCGGGGGTCGCCGGCCCGGCGAAGGCCGAGGTGGTGAAGCCCACGCCGTCATTCCACCAATAGACCGCGTCGGGATGATGGCCGGCCAGCATGATCGCGGCGCGATCCTTGCCTGAGATCGAGACCACCCGCGCCTGGGGCTGCGCCTGTTTCAGCCATTCGCCGAAGGCCGGCACACGCAGATTCTGAGGCCCGCGTGCATCCGGATCGGCGGTGCCGCGCACCGCGACGCAATAAACGCTCGACCCGCTCTTCACGTCGAACCAGCTGTTGGCGACGATCCCCGTCGTCGCCGGATGGCGGCCGGTCAGGATGGTCGAATGGCCCGGGCAGGTCTCGGTCGCGGCATGGCTCTGATAGCCGGTGAAGGCGATGCCGTCGGCGAGGCGCTTCAGGCCCCCGGTGAAGCTCGGCCGATAGCGCTGGAACAATTCGGCCGAAAATTGATCGACGGCGATCGCGACCACCAATTTGGGCTGAGGCGGCGGGGCAGCTTCGGTCGCACCCGTCCAGCACGCCGCCATCGCCCATGCCGCCGCAATCCACCGTCCCGCACGCATCATCCGCCCTCCCGAAAGCGAACCCGCTTCGCCTGTCTTTGTTGCGGATCAATGACGAGCCCGGTTCCTTGAGCAGGTCATCGCTCTTATGAGGGGCCATGACCAGTGGGGCATGTAGGCTGTGGAGCGGCTTGTGCGCGGTGTTACTCGCCGCCAGCGCGCCTGCCGCGACCGCTGATCTGCTGATCCGCGGGGGCATGGTCTTCACCGGCAGCGATGCGCCGTTCGTCGGAGACGTGGCGGTGACGGGCGACCGGATCAAGGCTGTTGGGCGGGATCTGAATCTGCGCGCGCGGCGTGTGATCGATGCGGAGGGCATGATCGTCGCGCCCGGCTTCATCGATCCGCACACGCATGCCGGCGATGATCTGGCCTCGGACGATCCACGCCGGCGGCAAATCGGGGCCTTCCTCATGCAAGGGGTCACCACCGCCTTCATCGGCAATGACGGCGGCGGCGCGATCGATGTGAAAGCGGTGCTCGATCGCGCGCGCACGCGGCCGGTCGGGATCAATTACGCGACCTATGTCGGATTCGGCACGATCCGTGAGGAGGTGATCGGCATGGCCGATCGCGCGCCCGCAGCCGACGAATTGGCGCGGATGAAGGCGATGGTCGCCAGCGCCATGTGCCAGGGCGCGCTCGGGCTTTCGACTGGGCTCTTCTATGCGCCGCAAAGCTTCTCCAGGACGGACGAGGTGGTCGCGCTGGCGAAGGAGGCGGCGAAACGTGGTGGCTTTTACGATAGCCATATCCGCGATGAATCCTCCTACACGATCGGGCTCAAGGCGGCGGTCGACGAGGCGATCGAGATCGGGCGCGAGGCGCATATCCCGGTCCATATCTCGCACATCAAGGCGCTGGGCGTGGATGTGCAGGGCCAGGCGCCGGCGGTCATCGCCCGGATCGATGCGGCGCGCGCGCAGGGGGTGGACGTCACCGCCAGTCAATATCCCTGGTCGGCGAGCGGCACGAGCCTGGTCGCGTCGCTCATTCCGTTATGGGCGCAGGATGGCGGTCGGTCCGCCTTGCTGGCGCGGCTCGACGATCCCGCGCTTGGCGCTCGGCTTCGCGCGGACATCGCCGAGAATCTGCGCAAGCGCGGCGGCGCGGACAAATTGCTGATCGTCGAAGGGCCCTATCGCAACCGCACTTTGGCCGATGTCGCCAAGGTGCGGGCGCTGGATCCGGTCGCCGCGGCGATCATGGCGATCCGGCTGCAGGATGCAGGCGTGGTCTCGTTCAACCAGAGCGAAAGCGACATCGCCGCCTTCATGAAACAGCCCTGGGTGATGACGGATTCCGACGCCTCGCCGGGTCATCCGCGCGTCTTTGGCAGCTTCGCGCGCAAATATGCCAAATATGTGCGCGCCGATCATGTCATCAGCCTGCGCGAGTTCATCGAGCGCAGTTCGACGCTGACCGCCGACTGGTTCCATCTTACCGGGCGAGGGCACCTGAAAGCCGGAGCCTTCGCCGACATCGTGCTGTTCGACCCCAAACATTTTGCCGCGCGGGCGACCTACGAACAGCCGACCCTGTTCGCGACGGGGGTCGAGGCGGTGCTGGTCAACGGTATTTTTGCGGTCGATCATAGAAGGTTAACCGGGCGTATGGCAGGAAGGCCATTGCCCCATCAGCCCACATCCGGGACCTGTTCGTGACTGGCTTTGAACATTTGACGGCCGATTATCAGCGCGACGGCTATGTCATCCTGCGCGGTCTGTTCGGCCGCGACGAGATCAGAGAGATCGGCAAGGCGATCGATCGGGTCCATTCCGAAGGCGTGGCGCACGGGCGCAGCTTCCGTCACGGCAACCTGTTCTATAATGTCAGTCCGACCTGCGATGGAGCGCCCCACGTGCGGCTGGCGCAATGGTTCTCCTATCATAATCCGGTGCTCAACGCGGTCCGGCTCGATCCACGTTTCGCCGCGATTCTCGCGCCTTTGCTGGGGCGCGACCTCAAGCAGATCATCAACCAATTGCATTGGAAGGCGCCCGGATCGCTCGGCGATTTCGCCTGGCACCAGGATTCGCGGTTCCGCAGGCCGCGCGAAGCCTACCGCAATCTCGGTACATCCTATGTCCAGACCGGCCTTGCGATCGATCCGCACACTCCTGGGTCCGGCTGCATGAAATTCATTCGTGGCAGCCACCGCCGCGGCCATCTCGATCTGGATAGCTCCACCCAGGTGCTCGGCACCGCGATGCGGCAGAGCGTTCTGGAGCAGGTCGGCCTGTCAGCCGACGATCTGGTGGAAGTAATCCTCGATCCGGGCGACCTCGCCCTCTGGAGCCCCTATCTGGTCCACGGGTCGGGCAAGAACAATTCCGATCACCGCCGTCGGCTCTATATTAACGGCTATGTCCGGGCCAAGGATTGCGACCGTGGTGAATGGGCGTTCCGCGACGGCAAGCCCGTGCCGTTCGGGCCGGAGCCGGCCCTGGTCCATTACGAGGCCCTGCGCGAGCGCGGCGAACCGCATTACGTGTAAGGGCGACGAGCCCGTCCTCCTGATGCGGAAGGGCTGGCCGTTGCCTAAGCCACCACTTTCTGCACCGCCTTGACGATCTGCGGCGCGGTGAGGGGCTTCTGCAGATAGACGCTGTTGGGCACGCCTTCGGATGGCCAGTCAGCCGCGCTGTGTCCGCTGAAATAGATGACCGGCAGATTGGGCTTCAACTTGCGGGCATGGCGCGCGACGGCCCAGCCGTCGGGGCCTTCCCCCAGACGTACGTCGGTGATCAGCGCCGACACGCTGCTGTCGCTACCGTCCAGCAATTTGATCGCCTCGCCGCCGTGGCCCGCTGCCGCCACGCTGAAGTCCGCATCTTCCAGCGATGCCTGGATCAGATCTCGGATCAGGAATTCGTCCTCGACGAGGAGAACCACTTTCTTGTCCGGCACGCTTGCTCTCCGCGACGATGACTGTTCAATCCGCTCGACCTGTGATTCCGTCGGGTCAAGACCTTTCAGCACCAGATTGACCCGACGGTCGCTCCGAACCGGAGCAACCGCAATAATCCGTTCCCCGGCGGATCGATCCAGAATAATTTATGCCAAGCGATCAAATCTTTGAAAAGAGAGTTAATCGTAAATCAATGTTCAGTGCGGCTGCCTGGATTCAAGAGGATTGAACGAAAAAAATCGTCCGCCGCACGATAGCTTGTCAGCCAGTCGCCATAGCGCAGGAACCCATGCCGCTCATTGGGAAAAACCAGATCCTTATAGGGGGTGCGCCGCGCTGCGAGTTCGCGCGCGAGCAGCAGCGACTGACCGAAATCGACATTCTTGTCGTCATCGCCATGGATCAGGAGCACTGGCGAGCGCCATTTGTCGATCGATCCCATCGGCGAGGATAGCCATTGCAACTCGTGCGCGGCCACCTGCGCGTCGGGCGAGAGGTTGTTCTCCACCGGGCGCACCATCGCATGGACGCCGTGGAAATCGACGCCGGCCGCGAACAGGTCGCTGTTCCGGGCGAGCGCAAGCGCGGTCAAATAGCCGCCCCAGCTTCCACCCCAGATGCCGATCCTTTTCGGGTCCACGTCCGTCCGTGCCGCCAGCCAGCGGCCCGCGGCCAGGATGTCGCGATATTCCGCGGCGCCCTCGCGCGCGATATTGGGCGCGTCGCGGAAGGCGCGACCATAGCCCGTCCCGCTGCGATAATTGACTGCCAGCACATCATAGCCCTCGGCCGCGAAATGCTGATCGAGGATATAGGCATTGGAATAATAGCCCGACGGATGGAAGCCGAGCAGCATCTGCCGCCTGGGTCCGCCATGCACGAACAATAAGGCCGGGTGCGGGCCGGGTCCTGTTGCCCGGAAGAGCTGGGCGTGGACCAGCACACCATCGTCGGCCCTGAAGGTCACCGCCTGGGGGGTGGCGAAGCCACGAGCGACGACGGGCGGGCGGAGCGGCGTGAGCGCGCGGTCGAGCAGGACTGGATAAGCGGGGCGGTCCGCTTGGGTTTCGATCGCCGCCAGCGTGTCGGCCGCGAAGACGGGATAGGATTCGATTCCCGCGCCGACGCTCAGGGCCCGTTCGATGCGCGCGTCGTTCAGCGCGACCTCCGACAGGTGATGACGATCGCTCTCCTCGGCGCGATTGGCGGTGTAGATCAGCCTCTTGCGATCGGGGCTCAGCGTGAATGTCTCGAGCTCGAGCGCGGACGGGGTCAGGTCGCGCGGAGCGCCGCCCTTGGCGGAAATCGCATAAGCGTGGAGGAAGCCGGTCTTCTCCCACGGAAAAACGATCTCGTCATTCGCCGTCCAATACAGATTGCGCCCGCGCGTCCCGGCCCAGCGGCTACCTTCGCCGGCAGGCGCGGACCATAAGGTGCGCGTCTCGCCAGTCGCCGCGTCGGCGATGCGCAGCGACCAATAAGGCCCACTATCGGACGCGGCGCCGGCGGGCGGATCGACGAAGAAGATGAAGGCGATCTGCTTGCCATCGGGCGAGAAGACGGGCTCGTCGGAGAAACCCAGTTCCGGCTGGAGATAGCGCACGTCGCTGGTGCCGATCGCGTACAGGCCGACGAAGCTGTGATTGCCGCGATTGTCGGTGAAGAGCAGGCTTTTGCCGTCCGGCGACCATTGCAGATTGCCGACCTCGCCCGCGACCTTGGCGATACGGTGCGCGTCGCCGCCACGCTGCCACAGGAAGATCGAACCGCGATAGGTGAAGGCAAGGCTCTTGCCGTCGGGCGAAAAGACAGGCGAATGGCCTTCGCCGATCAGCAGCGGCGCGCTCCCATCGAGCGCGGAGACGAACAATTGCTGCTTCGGCCAACTCGCAAGCGCCGCCGGATTGGGCACATCCTCCATATCCGGAAATTCGGCGTCCCCACCCCGCACGAACGCCAGCGTCGAGCCGCCAGGCGTGAAGGCAAGATCGTAGAGTTCGAGCCCGTCATCCTCCCCGAACGAGGTGATTGCGCGCGCGGGCGAGTCCTTGTCCGCGATCCAGATATTGCGCACGCCCGCCATGTTCTCGATCCAGGCGAAGCGGGGTTTGTCGCGCGCGCCGGTCAATCCGCCGGCGACGGGAAGCGACAGCGTCCTGGAAATATCCTCAACCGCAGCGGCAACGGCCGGCTGCGTCAGCGCCAGGCCTGCAGAGAGCGCCAGGGCCCACGCGGATCGTCTCGTCATTGTGCGATGTTTGAGGCGGCCAGGCCGGTCGCGCAAGCCATTGCTTTACCGTCGTCATGCGAGCCCCGCAGGGTGCGGCAATCCAGTCCGGCGGGCCTGGATTGGATGACCGACGGCCGCCTTCGGCTCGCTCCGCTCGCAATGACGATTCAGTTGTCCTAAGCCTCATATATGATCCGGGGGACATTGATTGCCGCCTTGCTGCTGCCGCTCGCTGCGGCGGCCCACGCCCAGGTGCCGGCGCAGCCGCTGCAGCAGCGCGTCGAGGCGATCCTGCAGGCTGCAGGGACGGGGCCGCGCTGGGGGCTGGTGGTCGCTGACGAGAGCGGCAAAGAGCTGATCGCGATCAACCCGGATCAACGTTTCATCCCGGCATCGAACACCAAGATGTTCACCACCGCCGCCGCCTTCGCCACGCTCGAAGACCTCGATCAGCCCGATGCGCAGGGCGGCGCCGCGGTGCGGCTCGAAACCTATCGGTCCGGCGCGCCCGACGTCGTGCTCGAAGGCCATGGCGATGCCCGCCTGTCGAGCTCGGCTGATTGCACGACCGATTGCCTCGCCACCCTGGCCGACGCCGTCGCGGCGAAGACGAAGCGCATCCATGACGTGATCGGCGACGACAGCCTCTATGCGTTCGAAGGCTGGAGCCAGGGGATGAGCTGGAACAATATCCCGACGCGCTCCGGCACCAACATCTCGGCCCTGACGGTCGACGACAATGAAGTGGCGATGACCGTCACACCAGGCGCGATCGGCGCGGCACCCACGCTCGATCTGCTGTCCTACTATACGGTCGACAATCGCGCGGTGACGGTCGCGGGCGACAAGGTGGACCTCGCCTATGATCGCGCGCCGAACGGCTATCAGGTCCGCTTGCTCGGCACGATCGGCATATCAGCCAAGCCCGAATTGTTGCGCATGGGGGTGGACGATCCGGCGCGCTACGCGGCCTGGCGCTTCAAGGCCCTGCTCGAGGCGCGGGGGGTCACGGTGGCGGGCCCCATCGATGTGCGCCATCGGATGCCCGAATGGTCCGACGACGGTGCCCACCGCAACGGCGCCCCGCCGATGCGCCCGCCGCAGCAGCCGGTGCTGGCCCAGCTCACCCCGCCCCCGCTCTATGAGGATATGGTCCGCACCAACAAGATCAGCCAGAATCTGCATGCCGAACTGTTCCTGCGGCGCGTGTCGCTGAAGCAGGGCAGCGGCTCGGTCGCGGACGGGTTGGCGGTGGTGCGCGCGATGCTCGACAAAGCCGGCGTGCCGCGCGCGGATTATGACTTCTCCGATGGGTCGGGCATGTCGAGCTACAATCGGGTCGCGCCACGCGGGGCGGTGATCTTCCTGCGCTGGATCGCGGCGCAGCCCTGGGGCGACAAGTGGCGCGCGACGCTCGCGATCGGTGGCGAGCAGGGCACGCTCGGCCGACGTTTTCGCGGCACATCGCTGGAGGGCAAATTGTTCGCCAAGACGGGCACACTCAACCAGAGCAGCGCGCTGTCGGGCTACATGATCGCCAAGAGCGGCCGCATGCTCACTTTCTCGGCCTTTGCCAATGACGTGCCCGACGATGTCCACGCCACCCGTGCCATCGACCCGGCGCTGAATTTGATTGCCGCGGAGAATTAGGACGTCGACCCGGCCCGGGCCCCCGGCAAAGTGTTACTTTGCTGGGAACCGCAGGCCCTCGGGCCGCAGGAGGTTAGAGAACCGCTATACCCGATCTCCTGAGATGCCGGCCTCCGCCGGCATGACGGCTAAAGAAGAGAGGCAATCACCGCGTCGCACGTCGCCTGCCGCAATTCCGCTATCCCCGTCTCGCGATGCCGCGTCGGGTGTACGCGGTTGGTGAGCAGGGTCCACGCCACGCCCCGCTCGAAATCCACCCACAGTCCGGTGCCGGTGAAGCCGGTATGGCCGATCGTCTCGGCCGAACAAGCGTCGCCGCCGTGCCAGCCGGCGACCTTCTTCTCCCAGCCACAGGTGCGATGATCGCGGATCGGGGTGCGGATCGCGTCCAGCATGGACGGCGACGCCCCGCTGCCGTCAAGCAATCCGGCCGCGAAATCGAGTACACCCGCGACCGTGCCGAACAGCCCGGCATGTCCCGTCGCCCCGCCCAGCGCGAAGCAATTCTCGTCATGCACCTCGCCCTTCATCACCCGGCCGCGCCAGGCGCAGGCCTCGGTTGCCACAGCCGGTCCGGGCGGCGGGCCGTAGCTCAGGCCGTCACCCAGCCGCCAGGCCGATAGAGGCGCGCCAGTGGTCCGCTCCACCGCGATACCGAGCAGGATGAAGTTGATGTCCGAATAGACCGGCGGTCCCTGCCGCCATTCGCGCTGGAGCACGAAGGCGCGCAGCCGCTCGGGATCGTCGCCATAAGTGTAAATCGGCTCGACCGCGGGCAGGAAGGTGCGGTGCGCGAGGCAGTCGCGGAAGGTCAGCCGCCGTTCGGCGGCGTTGGCCACGTCATATTGCCTAAGGTCAGGGATGGCGTCGATTAGCGGCCGGTCGAGGTCGATCCGCCCCCGTTCGGCAAGCGTCAGGATCATCGGCGTGGTCGCGATCACCTTGGTAAGCGAGGCAAGGTCGAACCAATGGTCCTGCGTCAGCGGCTCTGGCTCGGACAGGAGTGCGGCCATGCCGAGATGGCGCATCTCGCGCCCACCATCGGCATGGACGATGCCGAGCGCGGCGCAGGGGATGCGCCCTTCCGCGACGGCCGCGGTGGCGGGCGCGAAGGCTTGATCGATCATGCCGCCTCCGCACGGGGTCTGGCATTGGCGAGGAAGGGCAGGAGCAGGACCGCCGAGGCGCTCAGGCTTCCCGCCAGCAGGAAGAAGCCGTCATAGCCGATCCGCACCTGCATCGCGCCGCTCGCGCCCGCCACCAGCCGCGGCAGCAGGAAGGCGAAGCCCGACAGGAAGGCATATTGGGCGACCGGGTAGCGCGGGTTCACCAGCATCGACAGATAGACAACGAACACCGCGCTCTGCAGCCCGTGCGCGAACTGGTCGACGCCGGCGGACAGATAGATGACCAGGTTGCTCGGCGGCACCCACCACAGCCAGGCGAAGATGCCATTGCCGATCGCCGATCCGAACGCGCCCACCGCGAGCGCCAGGCCCAATCGCCAGCGCGCCGCCATCTAGCCGCCCAGCGCGACCCCGGCGACGCTCGACAGGATCGCGACCGGCCCGTCGGCAATCGCGATCTGGTTCAGGCTGTAGCCGCGCGCATTCCACAAGGGGTGCGACAGGGTCAGCGTCATCACATCGCCCATGCGGTAGACGGCCGCGAAGGCCAGAACCGGCAGTACCGAATAGCCGTAGCGCCAAAAGATATCGACATAAGGCCCGATCGCCGCGGATCGGCGCGCGCGTGCATCGGCGGGCAACCGCTTGATCCAGGGCAGGGCCAGCGCCAGCGCGGCGAAGGGCAGCAATGCGATCGCCAGCACGACGGGCGTGATATTGGTCTTGCTGCTGATGCCGAGCCGTGCCGCGCTGTCGAGCAGGATCCAACCGGCCGTCGCGATCACCAGCAGCGAGACGAGCAGGATCGCGCCGCTCGCGACCAGCCCGGTCATCAGCGCCGCGCCCCGGCTGCCTTGCCGCCCCGGCTCGGCGCGCATCGCGCAAAGGACGGGGAAGGGGAGGAAGGCGAGGGCGGCGATCGCCAGATAGGCCCAGGTCCAATCGAGCTGGCCCGCGACATAGGCCGCACCGCTGCCCGCGATCACCATCGCGCTGCGATAGCCCCATAGATTGGCGGTCACCATCGGCCCTTGTTCGGCCTGGGTCGGCGCAAGCTCGATCCGCCAGCCGTCCGAGGCCACTTCCAGCGTCGTCGCCCAGAAGGCGAGCAGCACCGCGAACAAGGCTGTCACCGGCAGGCTGCGGTCGTTCGACGTGAATGCCATCGCCACCATCGCCACGAAGATGCCGAGCTGCGACAGCATGATCCAGCCGCGCCGATTTCCCCAGAAGCTGCTGAAGCCCGGAATGTCGAACCGGTCGAGCAAAGGTGCCCAGGCGAACTTGAACACGGGCAGCAGCGCGACCCAGGCAAAGAAACCGATCAGCACGATATCGACATCGTGCCGTGCCAGCCGCAGCAGCAGCACTGCGTTGAACATGTAATAAGGCAGGCCGGCGGAGGAACCGAGCAACAAATAGAGGGCAAGCCGCCCCAGCGGCGGGCGCGTCGCGGACCTGGTCAAGCGGATTGGCCATGCGGAAGCATCATCGGGTCAAGCTCTCCTGCCCGGTGCGTCACGTCAATCGCGCGACTGTTGCCGCGCTGCAACGAACGCGGACGCGCATGCGGAAAAGCTGCATATTCGCTGGCGCATCGCTTTGTGCATGTTAGCTTTTCTTTCAGTTCCATGAACGGGACATGGCAAAGGGGGTCATCCACATGGACCTGGCGAAATCCTTGAAGCTCCACCTCGCTGCTGGCGCCGCCTTGTGCGCGCTCGCCGCGCCTTTCCTCGCATCCGCGCAGACCATTCCGGATGCGAACAGCACGCAGGAAGCGGCGACGCCGACCGGCGCGGCAAGCCCGGCCGGTGGAGAGGTGGTGATCACCGGATCGCGCATCCGTCAGAATCCCAACAACAGCGCGCTCCCGCTGCAGGTCATCACCACCCAGGAAATCCAGCGCAACGGCATTGCCAGCCCGGAACAATTGATCTCCTTCCTCACCGACAACGGCAATTCGTCGGACAATCTCGCCTCCAACTCCGACGTCGTCACGGCCGAGCGGCGCGGCAACAATGGCGCCTCCTACGCCAATCTGCGCGGCCAGGGCTCGGCTGCGACGTTGGTGCTGCTGAACGGCCGGCGCGTCGCGGCGCAGGGCACGACCGGTGCTGCGGTCGACGTCAACCAGATCCCCTTCATGGCGATCGACCATGTCGAGGTGCTCAAGGCCGGCGCCTCGGCGGTCTACGGCACCGATGCGATCGGCGGCGTGATCAACTTCATCACCAAGAAGAATTACAAGGGCTTCGGGGCATCGGGCTATTCCGACATCAGCCAATATGGCGATTCGCCCATTTATCGCCTGTCCGCGATCGCCGGGATCGGCGATATCGACGAGCAGCATTTCAACATCATGGGCACGGTCGGCTATAGCTGGGTGTCGCCTTTGCAGGCGAAGGACCGCAGCTGGATCAACACCTTCCAGCATGACAAGGGATTGGGCGTCGACACGCGCGGCACGCCGTTCGCGACGATCGTCAGCCTGGCGGGCACCGCTTTCCCGACCAGCGGCAGCTTCCCCTTCCTGCCGGGCAGCACGACCCAACGCGCGACCGGCGGCATCAACCTGCTGCGCCTGTCCGGCCAACCCGGCTGCAGCGCCGGCCGCGACATGGACATTTACGACCAGGACGTGTGGGGCGCGCCCGGCAATGCGCTCGCCTGCTCGTTCGACACCGGCAAGAACGTCTATCTGCAACAGCAGATCAACACGCTCACATATTATGGCCGCGGCGCGGCGCGCTTCGGCGCGCATGAAATCGCGCTGGAGCTGACCGGATCGAGCGCCAAATCGAACAAGAAATTCTCGCAGGTCCAGATCACGCCCAACACGACCACGCAGAATTATTCGTACAAGCTGGTGCCGGGCGTGAACGATGCGGCCTATGCCCAGGTCTACAATACGCTGATCGCGGCCATCCCCAGCCTGAAGTCGATTCCTTACGGGTCGGGCTTTGCCTATCGCTGGCGCTGCATGGAGTGCGGCGAGCGCGAGATCGATACCAAGACCGACACGTTCCGCGCGGAGCTGTCTGCGACCGGGCCGATCGGGCTCGGCGACTGGAATTATGATGCCGGCGCCTCATACGCGCAGAGCAAGTCGCATTCGACGCTTGGCAGCGGCTATTATTACCAGGACGCGCTCGTCGCCGCGCTCAACAGCGGCGCGGTCGATCCCTTTCTCTTCCCTGGCCAGTCGCAAAGCCCGGCGGGCATTGCCGCGATCCAGGCTGCCTCGGCGCAGGGCCTCGTCCTCTACGGCGGCAAATATTCGGTCAAGCAGGCCGATGCCTCGGTCAGCGGCTCGCTGTTCGATCTGCCGGGCGGTGCCGTCAAGATGGCCGCGGGTGCCGACTATCGGCGCGAGGACTATAAGTTCACCGGTGATCCGCGCTCGGTCCAGCGCACCGTGATCGCGGCGCCCTACGATAATGGCAATGCGCTCGATGGCGTGCACCGCAATATCGAGGCGGCTTATGCCGAACTGCTGATCCCGATCCTCAAGAGCCTCGAGCTCGACGTGAAGGGACGCATCGACCATTATTCGGGCTTCGGCACGACCAAGAATCCGGACCTCAGCCTCAAATTTCGGCCAATCAAGTCGCTGATGTTCCGCGGATCCTACAATACCGCCTTTCGCGCGCCGGCTTTCAACCAGATCTTCAACCCGGACTTTGCCAGCGTCTATACCGGCTCCGACTTTGCCGATCCAAAGAATTGCCCGGGCGGCAAGGTCAATGCGCCGGCGGGCTGCCCGTCGCTCAACAACAACGTCAACATCATCAACGGCGGACATCGTGGGCTTGGCCCGGAGACGGCCAAGGAATATGGCGTGGGCGTCGTATTCGAGCCCTCGGCGCATTTCAGCGCCAGCCTCGACTGGTGGCGGATCAATCGCAAGAACACGATCCAGGTCCTGCCGCTGCAATATATCTTCGCCAATTATGCCGTGTTGCAGGATCGCTTCGTCCGCGATGCCTCGGGTACGTTGGTCGCGGTCGACCAGACCTATGCCAATGCGGGCAATACGCACACCGACGGGATCGACATCACCGCGCGCGGCGTCTTCCATGCGCTCGGCGGGACGATCGGCGCCGGGATCGACGGCACCTGGCTGCTCAAGAAGAATGAGAAGGTGAATGCGGGCGCCGCGACGATCGAGGAACTCGGCGTCTATTCGCTCGCCAACGATCTCGGCCTCAAATGGAAGCACAATGCCTATGTGACCTACGGCCAGGACAAATGGAACGTCACGCTGACGCAGATTTTCCGCGACGGCTACAAGAACCAGGTCTTGCCTGGCGTCCTCGCGGGCACCTTCAATCCGTGCTGCGACGTCGATCGGGTGAAAAATTATATCATCTACAATCTGTCGGCGAGCTATACCGGCGTGGATCACATGCGGTTCGTGTTGGGCATCAAGAACCTGCTCAACACCAAGCCGCCCTTCTCCATTTCCTACGATTCGAACAATGGTACGGGCAGCAATTGGGAACCGCGCGTGGCTGATCCGCGGATGCGTTCGTTCAACTTCCTGGTGGAGGTGAAGTGGTAAGGTGAGGGGGGAGGACGGCTCAGCCAACCCTCTCCAATTCTCGAAACCCGACCGTTCGTGTCGAGCGAAGTCGAGCGGAGCGAGAAGCGTAGGCAGAAGCCTCGGCTACGCTCGGCCAAGCCCCTCGACTTCGCTCGGGGCGAACGTGGATTAGGGCGGATTCTGTTCATGCCTCTTTCCGCGCTCCTGCTCGCGGCCGCGCAGCCCATCGCCAGCGTTCGCGTCGCCTTCGACAGGCATGGCGAAACGTCGGTCCAGGCCAGCGGCCTCGCCGATATGGGCGCTGGTCGTCCCGTCACGGCCGACGATCCGGTCCGCGTCGCCTCCATCTCCAAACTTGTGACCGCGATCGGGGTGATGCGGCTAGTGGAGCAGCACCGGCTCGATCTGGACGCCGATGTCTCGGCGCTGCTTGGCTGGCGGCTGCGCAATCCGGCCTTCCCCGATGTGCCGATCACGCTCAGGCTTTTGCTGTCGCACCGGTCGAGCCTGACCGACGGGATCGATTATGTCCTGCCGCTCGATGCCAGCCTCAGTGACGCGCTGGCCGATCCCAAGGCCTGGGATATGGCCCATGCGCCCGGCAGCTGGTTCCACTACACCAATCTCAATTTCCCGGTCGTCGCGACGGTGATGGAGCGCGCGACCGGCGAACGGTTCGACCAGTTGATGCATCGGCTGGTGCTCGCGCCGCTGCGGCTCGATGCTTGCTATAATTTCACAACCTGCTCGGATGCGGCGGTCGCGCGGGTGGTGGTGCAATATCGCCAAGGGCAGGTCACGCGCGACGACAATCACGGGCAGCGGCCAGCCTGCCCTGTGACGCGCGCCCGCGACGGCACATGCGACCTCTCGGCCTATCGGCTTGGCGCCAACGGAGCGATCTTCTCGCCACAAGGCGGGCTTTATATCTCGGCGCGCGGCCTGGCGACGATCGGGCGGCTGCTGTTGGGCAGAGGCAAGGTCGACGGCGTGCGGTTGCTCCAGCCGCGTTCGATGGCGATGCTGGAAACGCCGGCCTGGATCTATGACGGCAGCAATGGCGAGACGGGGGAAGATCCCTCAGGCAGGCCCAACGCGGGCTTCCTCTGCAGCTACGGACTTGCTCTCACCCTGCTCGCCACGCCGTGGTCGGGCTGCCATGACGATCCCTTCGGCGATGGCCGCCGGCGTCTCGGTCACGCCGGCGATGCTTATGGCCTCAGGTCGGGCCTCTGGGTCGATCCCGAGCGTGGCACCGGCGTCGCCTATTTCGCGACCGACGTGCCGCTGGACGTCCCGCCGCGCCGATCCGCCTTCACGCGAACCGAGGAGGATCTGGCGCGGCCCGAGGGTCGATAACGGCCGCGAAACGATCTTCGACGCCAGCCTTCACCCGCTCGTCTGTCGCAGCAGGTCCGCGCGATAATGGCGTCCCAGCGGGATTTCCCGCCCGTCGCTCAGCGCCAATATATAACTGCCCGCCATCTTCCGCCGGATCTTCGCGATCAGGTCGAGCCGCACGACATAGGAGCGATGCACGCGCATGTAGCGCGCCGGATCCAGCTGGGCGACGATCGAGCCGACCGACGCGCGATGCAGATAGGATTGGTCGCCGACGAACAGCCGCACATATTCGCCTTCGGCCTGGACCAGCTCGATCGTGTCGAGGTCGACCCGCACGCGCTCGGCGCGGCGATGGACCCAGATCTCGTTGGCGGGGGAGGAGAGGGCACGGCTCTCCGCGCGCAGCGCGTCGAGCTGGCTCGCCAGTTCGGACAGGCGGCGCGTCGCCTCGCGCTTCTCCAGCACGTCGCGGACCCGTGCCACCGCCATTTCCAGCCGGGTGGAGCGCACCGGCTTGATCAGGAAATCGATCGCACCGGTGTCGAAGGCGTGCGCGGCGAACTGCGGATAAGCAGTCACGAACACGATCAGGGGCGGCGGCCCGGGTGTCCCTGCGGTCGCCAGCGCCTCGACCACGTCGAAGCCGTCGAGCGCGGGCATTTCGATGTCGAGGAAGATCGCGTCGGGCGTCGTGTCGCCGATCAGGCCGAGTGCGTCGCGGCCATTCTGCGCCGTCCCGACGATGGTCACGCCGTCGATCCGTTGCAGCATGCGCGTCAACCGCTCGATGGCGAGCATCTCATCGTCGCAGACCGCGACCTTCATCGCGCCGTCTCCATCGCGACCGCGGGCATCACCAGCCGCACACAGAAGCCGTTTTCGTCGCTGGTCGTCGTGCAGCGGCTCTGATGCGGGTAGCGCATCGTCAGTCGCTCGTTGACATTGGCGAGCCCGATGCCGGGCGGGCCGCGCAACAGGTCTGCGGCGTCGCCCAGGCTGTTGCGGATCACCAGTTCCAATTTGCCGTCGGCCTCGCGCGCGACGATGCGGAGCGAGATCGGGCTCGTGCTCTTGCGCACTGCATGTTTGATCACATTCTCGATCAGGGGCTGCGTGATCAGGCTGGGGACGAGCAGCCCGCGCAGCGCGTCGGGAACGTCGACTTCGGTCACCAGCCGGTCGGGGAAGCGCGCCGCCTCGATGCTCAGGTACAGCTGCTGCAGCTCGAGTTCGCGTGACAGCGGGATATCGTCTTCCGGATTGAGCTCCAGCGTCGTGTGGAGGAAATCCGACAGATTCTCGACCATCGATTCCGCCGCCTCGCCTTCGTTGCGGCCGACCAGAGACGCGATCGAGTTCAACGTATTGAACATGAAATGCGGGTTGATCTGGTAGCGCAGCGCGCGGATCTGCGCGGATTGCGCGACGCTGCGTAGCTGCGCCAGCCGCCGGTCGCGCTCGCGCAGATCGGCATAATAATAGATGGCGAGCAGCAGGGCCGCGACCGTGCCATAGGTCCAGAACCAGACCGTCGTCGCCGCAGTGTAGGAGGACAAGGTCGCGCGCCGCATTGCGTCCTGCGGCCCGAACAGGCTGAACATGACGAAATTGGCGAAAGCATGCAGCAGGGCCGCGCCGACCGCGCTCGCCGCCGCGATGGCGACGCGCCAGCCGAGCGCCATGTCGCGCAGGCGGCTGAGGATGATCAGCATGCCGAGCGAGATGATGATCCCCATCAGAGAGACCGATCCGCGCGCCACGAGTTCCGCCCCGCGCAGGATCGGCAGCCCCGCCGCGCTTTCGGCCATCGTCATCTGCGTGGTGAGCAGGATGAACTGCGTCACCCAGCAGAGCAGGATCGTCAGGACCGCCAGCCGGTTGGGCGATGAGCCCCCGTTCCGGTCCTGGCTGATTGCACCCTGCTCCATCGCCTTGTGGTACGGGCTCCGCATCGGTCAGGTAAACTGCCGCGCATGCGGTTCATGGGCAAATCGTGGCCGTTGATGGACGATTGCACGCCTCAACGCGGCGTTCGACGCTGCGCCACGCCGGCAATGGCGGGGCCGAGCCGGCCGCCGCCCATGCCGGAGAAGAGTCCGGCGTCGGTCGGCCCTACAGTTTCTGGGTCAGTTCGGGGACGATCTGGAACAGATCGCCGACCAGGCCGAGATCGGCGACCTGGAAGATGGGCGCATCCTCATCCTTGTTGATCGCGACGATCGTGCCTGAATCCTTCATGCCGGCGAGATGCTGGATCGCACCGGAAATGCCGATCGCGACATAGACTTCGGGCGCCACGATCTTGCCGGTCTGGCCGACCTGGTAATCGTTGGGGGCGTAGCCCGCATCGACTGCGGCGCGGCTCGCGCCGACCGCCGCGCCGAGCTTGTCGGCGAGCGGATCGATCAGCCGGTGGAATTCCTCGGACGAGCCGAGCGCGCGGCCGCCCGAGACGACAACCTTGGCGCTGGTGAGCTCGGGCCGTTCGGACTTGCTGGTCTCGGCACCGACGAAGCGCGACAGGCCGGCGTCGCCCGCGCCCGACACCGCCTCGACGCTCGCGCTGCCGCCACTCGCGGCCGCCTTGGGGAAAGCCGTGCCGCGCACGGTCAGCACCTTCTTGGCATCCGACGATTTGACCGTCGCGATCGCATTGCCGGCATAGATGGGCCGCGTGAACGTGTCGGCGCTTTCGATCGACAGCACGTCCGACACCTGCATCACGTCGAGCAAGGCCGCGACGCGCGGGGCGACATTCTTGCCGATCGAGGTCGCGTTGAAGAGGATGGCGTCATAGCCGCCGGCCAGATCGACCACGAGCGGCGCGACATTCTCAGCCAGCATGTTCTGATAGGCGGCATCGTCGGCGAGCAGCACCTTGGCGACGCCCGCAATCTGCGCGGCGGCATCGGCCGACTGTTTCGCTTCCGCGCCCGATCCTGCGACCAGCGCATGGACCTCGCCCAGTTTCTGCGCCGCGGTGACGGTGGTGAGCGACGCATCCTTGATGGCGCCGCCCTCATGCTCGATCAGCACCAGCACGCTCATGCGACCACTCCCAGATCCTTGAACTTGGCGACCAGCTCGTCGACCGAGCCGAGCTTCACGCCCGCCTGGCGCTTGGCCGGCTCCTCGACCTTGAGCGTGGTCAGGCGCGGCGCGATGTCGACCCCGTAATCGGCCGGCGTCTTCGCCGCCAACGGCTTGGTCTTGGCCTTCATGATATTGGGCAGCGAGGCATAACGCGGCTCGTTCAGGCGCAGGTCGGTGGTGACGATCGCGGGCAGCGTCAGGCTGACCGTCTCAAGCCCGCCATCGACCTCGCGCGTCACCTCGACCGCGTCGCCCTTGATCTCGACTTTGGAGGCGAAGGTGCCCTGCGGCCGGCCGGTCAGCGCTGCCAGCATCTGGCCGGTCTGGTTGCAATCATCGTCGATCGCCTGCTTGCCCAGCAGCACGATGCCGGGCTGCTCCTCATCGACCACCGCTTTCAACAGCTTGGCGACGGCGAGCGGCTCGACCTCCTGATCGGTCTGAATCAGGATGGCACGGTCCGCACCCATGGCAAGCCCGGTGCGCAGCGTGTCCTGCGCCTTCTGCGGACCGACCGAGACCAAAACGATCTCGCTCGCTAAACCCTTCTCCTTCAAACGGATCGCTTCCTCGACCGCAATCTCGTCGAACGGGTTCATGCTCATCTTGACGTTGGTCAGGTCGACACCCGTCCCATCCATCTTGACCCGCGGCTTCACGTTGTAGTCGATCACCCGCTTCACGGGCACGAGTATCTTCATCGCATCCTCTGTCCGAAATCGGCGTTGTGCCGCCCCTAGCCCGACCTGACGGCTGAGGTCGAGTGCGGAGCCGCACGAAAGGCCAAGCACGGCAAAAAATCGGTCGGCGGACGCCGATCGGCTGACGTCGGATACAGTTGCTTTACGTATAGGTAAAGCGAGACTTGGATGGAGAGGCTGAGCGCATATGACCGGGATCGTCAGCCGAAGCATCGCGGCTAACGGGCTCAGCTTCGCGGTCGACGAGGCGGGCGAGGGGGATCGGATCGCGCTTTTCCTCCACGGCTTTCCCGAAAGCCGGCTTTGCTGGCGGCACCAGCTGCCGGCGCTCGCAACGCTCGGCTGGCGTGCGGTGGGCGTCGACATGCGCGGCTATGGCCAGAGCAGTCGGCCGAAGGAGCGCGAGGCTTATCGCATCGATCATCTCGTGGCGGACGTGGCAGGTCTGTTCGATGCGCTCGGTGCGAGGCGGCGCCTGCTGATCGGCCATGACTGGGGTGGACTCGTCGCCTGGGCGGCGGCGAGCCGGCGCGTGGTACCTCTGGATGGCCTCATCATCGTCAATGCGCCGCACCCGCAGGTCTATGCCGCGATCGTCCAGCGGAGCTGGCGTCAGCGCCTGCGATCCTGGTACGTGCTCTATTTCGCGCTTCCCTGGCTGCCCGAGGCGACAGTCACCGCCGGGCATGCGTGGCAGGTGGAACGGGCGCTCAGGCGGACGGCGTTACGGGAGGACGTGTTTCCGCCGGAGATCATCGCGCACTATCGCCACAATGCGTCGCAACCCGGCGTGATGACGGCGATGCTGAATTATTATCGCGCAAACATGAATGTCCGCCGCTTTGTCGGCCCGGGCGTGGAGGTGCCCACCTTGCTCTTATGGGGCGACCGCGACTTCGCGCTGGGCAACGAACTCGTGCCCGGAACGGCGGCTTACGTCCCGGACCTGACAATCCACATGCTGCCGGGCGTGTCACACTGGGCGCCGGAGGAGGCGCCGGATCAGGTGAATGCCGCGATGGAGGAGTGGCTTGCCGGACGAATTCCGGTTTGAATGTCATTGCGAGGAGCCCGGTATGCCGGGCGACGACGCAATCCAGTCCTGCGCTCTCGGGACTGGATCGCCGCGTCGCTGCGCTCCTCGCGATGACGATGGTGGGTGTTCGAGGCGGCCCCTCAGGCCGCCTGCTTGACCTGCGCGACGATCTTCTTGGCCGCGTCGCCCAGATCGTCGGCCGCGACGATCGGCAGGCCGGAGCCGGCGAGGATGTCCTTGCCCTGCTGGACATTGGTGCCCTCGAGGCGGACCACCAGCGGGACCGACAGATTCACTTCCTTGGCCGCGGCGATGATGCCTTCCGCGATGATGTCGCAGCGCATGATGCCACCGAAGATGTTGACCAATATGCCCTTCACCGCCGGATCGCTGAGGATCAGCTTGAAGGCCGCGGTCACCTTCTCCTTGCTGGCACCACCGCCGACGTCGAGGAAGTTGGCCGGGAAGGCGCCATTCAATTTGATGATGTCCATCGTCGCCATGGCGAGGCCGGCGCCGTTGACCATGCAGCCGATATTGCCGTCCAGCTTGATGTAAGCGAGGTCGTACTTGCTCGCTTCGACCTCGGCCGGATCCTCCTCGGTCTCGTCGCGCAGCGCCTGCACGTCGGGGTGGCGATAGAGGCTGTTCGAATCGAAGCTGACCTTGGCGTCGAGCACGAGCAGCTTGCCGTCAACGGTCTCCACCAGCGGGTTGATCTCGAGCATCGACATGTCGGTGCCGACGAAGGCGTTATAGAGCTGGCCGGCCAGCTTGACCGCCTGCTTGTTGAGATCGCCGGTCAGCTTGAGCGCGAAGGCGACCGCGCGGCCATGATGCGGCTGGAAGCCCTCGGCCGGATCGATCGTGATCGTGCGGATCTTCTCGGGCGTCGAATGCGCCACTTCCTCGATGTCCATGCCGCCTTCGGTCGAGACGACCATGGCGATGCGGCCGGTGCCGCGATCGACCAGCATCGACAGATAATATTCCTTGGCGATATCGGCGCCGTCGGTGACGTACAGGCGATTGACCTGCTTGCCCGCCTCGCCGGTCTGCACCGTCACGAGCGTGTTGCCCAGCATCTCGGTCGCGTTGGTGCGCACCTCGTCGAGCGTCTTCGACAGGCGCACGCCGCCTTTGGCATCAGGCCCCAGTTCCTTGAACTTGCCCTTGCCGCGCCCGCCGGCGTGGATCTGCGCCTTCACGACATAAAGCGGCCCAGGCAGCTTGCCGGCGGCGTCAACCGCCTCGTCAACGCTCATGGCGGCATAGCCGAGCGGCACCGCGACGCCGAACTTCGCGAGCAATTCCTTGGCCTGATATTCGTGGATGTTCATGGGTGAGGGCGATCCTTGCGCGGACTCGGAAAGGAGAGGTGGCGCGCCTTAAGCACAGGAGGGCCGCCAAGGCAAAGCCTTCGGCCCGCAATAAAAGCTTCAGCCCGCAATATAGCATCCCACAGCCGCGCGGCTGGTCACGCGCACGATTTCCGGATCGCCCAATGCTTCGACGCTGCGGAGGATATGCTTGGGCCCCATATGCTCGCCCGGTTCGCGCAGTGCGGACAGCAGCTTCAATTCCCTGAGCTGCTGGATCGACAAACGGTCGGCCATCCGCTCGGCCATGCAGCTCGCCACGCGCGGCGGCACGCCCGCCTGTCGGAGCGCGGCGTTCACACGTTGCTCCGGCGTCACCGCGCAACCGGCAAGCGCGATCAGGGCAGGGGCGAGGAGGAGTAGCTTCTTCATAACGGATGCTTAACGCTCGCCTGCCTGAAAACAGGATGAATGAGGGATTCGGGGTGGATCGTCATCGCGACCTGGGCTGACAGCCGGGGGCAAAGCGGTGGACTGAATTGCGCCGCTGCGCGGCTCCGCGCAGTCAGATTCATGTGATGTCGGCGAGAGACACGCCCTTGTCGCCGTCATCGCGAAGCGCTGTGGCGATCTCAGGCCCGTCGGACTGGATTGCCGCGCCCCTGCGGCGCTCGCAACGACGACGACGGGCTGGGTAAATGGTGACGATCTTCGCCGGCCGATCCACTCGTTCCGCCTACAAATCCTCCGCGCGCATGCTGGTGATGGGCTCGCCCGGCACATGCGCCGCCATCCGCACCAGCAGGTCATCCAGATCATCGCTCGCGATCAGCAGATCGGCATGTTGCGGCCGCAGGAAGCCGACCTCGCGCATCTGGTGCCAGAAAGCGAGCAGCCCGTCATAATAGCCGCCGACATTGAGCAGCCCGACCGGCAGATCATGGTAGCCGAGCTGCGCCCAGCTCAGCGCCTCCCACAATTCATCCATCGTGCCGGTGCCGCCGGGGAGCGTCACGAACCCGTCGGACAGATCGGTGAAAGCCTGCTTGCGCTCGTGCATCGTGCGCACGACGTGGAGCTCGGTCAGGCCGCGATGCGCGACTTCCAGATTGACCAAAGCCTGGGGGATCACGCCGATCACCTGTCCGTCGGCCTCGAGCGCGCCATCCGCGACCGCGCCCATCAGGCCCAGCCGGCCGCCGCCGTAGACGACGCCTATGCCTCGCTCGGCCAGGGTCCGGCCAACGAAACGCGCATTTTCGATATAGCGGGAGTCGGCAGGCGAGGCCGATCCGCAATAGACGGCGAGACGGTTCACAAATCCTCCAGGGGCGGGATTGTCGCTCTAGCCTATCGGGCGCGGCGGGGGCCAGTGGCAACGAGTGCAATATTTGCAACATTAACTGCAAAGTTTTTGCACGTTGCACCGCAAAAAGTTCTTGCCGCGCTGCACAATTAAGCGCAGAAAGACACTGCCTTTCAGGCATCCTCTCCTAAGACTTCAGGGCCGGTTCGCCGGCCCTTTTTTTATGCGCTCGGGATCGGCTCCATGTCGGTGGCGAGAGGCTGAAGCGCCAGCGCCCCGATTGCATCGGAGCGCATCGGGCCCAGCATTTTGTTTCACCGCGATTTTCGAGCCGCCCGATGATTTCATCTGGCTCCAAATCGCCCTGGAGGAAGCGCGCGCGGTCCTTCAAAGATGGCGCACGACGGCCGGCGGCTGCCACCACGCATTGTTCCGCCCATCGCCATAGGTGATCGGAATGGCAGCCCATTCCTCATCCGTCACATTGTCCAGCGAACCCAGGTTGATCGCGAAGAAGGCCCCGCCGAGCTGCGGCACATCGCCGCTGCTGAACGGCGCGCAGCCGCAATGCTTGCAGAAGCTGTGGTTTCCCTGCTTCGTCCCGAACGAATAGCCGCTCAGCGCCTCTTCGCCGCTGATCAGTCGAAACTGGTCCGGCTTCACCAGCGTGTTCCAATTGCGCCGCTTCATGCAGATTGAGCAGTTGCAGCGCGAGGTGCCGGCCTCGAAATCGATCTCGGCCTCAAATCGCACCGATCCGCAGTGACAGCTGCCAGCATAAGTCTTCTTCATCGTCCCACTCCCTGATCGTCGCGCCAAGCATACTGCCACCCTGCTGACAATGTGCTGTCAGCAACGGTGCGGGAGAGGGATGGGGAGGCAGGACGATCGCGTGAAATGTTCGGGTTTCAGGCTCGACCCGCTTGTTCTTTTCTCTACAGGGGTCGCATGCATCCCCATCTCCGGCGGCCGGTGGGGCTCGCCATCCCGGCCCTGATCGTCGGCAATGTCGCGCTCGCGCTCGGCCCCTGGCTGGTCCGACTCGCACGCACGGAAGGGGAAGTGGGACCGATCGGCTCGGGCTTCTGGCGGCTGGCGTTGGCGCTGCCCGTGATGCTGGTTGCCGCTCGCGGCGAGTCGCCTCAGGGCACTGCTGCGGATCGCCGGCCCGCAATCCTGGCCGCCTTGATCTCCGGTCTGTTCTTCGGCGCCGATCTTTGGGCCTGGCACGCGGGCATTCTCCATACCCGGATGTCCAACGCGACTCTGTTCGGCAATGTCACCGCCATCCTGTTCCCGCTTTATGGCTTCCTGGTTGCGCGTACGCTGCCCAGCCGCAGGCAGGGAATCGCGCTCCTCCTCGCGACGATCGGGGCCGGCCTGCTTCTTGGCCGGTCCTACGAATTGTCGGCGCGCAACGTGGTGGGTGATCTGCTCTGCCTCTGCGCCGGCATTTTCTACACTGGCTATTTCGCGACGGCTGAACGGGCGCGAACGATGCTTGGTCCCTGGACGATGCTGCGCTGGTCGGTGATCGCCAGCCTGCCGCTCCTGTTGGCGGCCGCGCTCCTGCTTGGCGATCCGATCTGGCCGCGCGTCTGGTGGCCACTCATCCTGCTCACCGCCGGCAGCCAGATCTTGGGGCAGGGGCTGATGATGTACGCCGTCGTGCGCGTCTCCTCGCTCGTCATGGGGCTGATGTTGCTGGTCCAGCCCGTGGTGGCGGCGACGGTCGGATGGGTCATCTATGGCGAGCGGCTGACCCTATTCGATCTGGTTGGCGCTGCCGCAATCGCCGCGGCGCTGCTGCTCGTGCGCGACACGCGCCGCCCTTTGCCTGCGCGCCGGATAAGCTTAAACAGCATATCATGACCGACCCGCAGGACATGACGCTCGATGAACTGCGCCCGGCGCTGGCCGAGCGGCTACCGCAGGAGGCGGCATTCGATGGCTGGAGCGAAAAGGCGCTCGATGCAGCCGCGCAATCACTGGGCGTTCCCGCGGACCGCGCGCGCCTCGCCTTTGCCGGCGGTGCCGGACAAATGGTCGACGCCTGGTTCGCCAACATCGATCGGCACATGGCCGACCAATTGCCGCCCGAGACGCTGACGCAGATGCGCATCCGTGATCGCATCACCGCGCTCGTACTTGCTCGGCTGGCGGCGATGGCGCCGCATCGCGAGGCGTTGCGCCGCGCGCTGGCGGTGCTCGCCATGCCGCACCATGTGGCGATGGCGACCGCGCTCGGCTGGCGCGCCGCGGACGCGATGTGGCGGCTCGCCGGCGATAATTCGACCGGTTTCGCCCATTATACCAAGCGGATGACCCTGATCGGCGTCTATGGATCGACCTTGCTCGTCTTCATCGACGACCAGAGCGAGGATTATGCCGAAACGCGCGCTTTTCTCGACCGCCGCATCGACGACGTGATGAAGTTCGAGAAGTTCAAGGCGCAGCTCAAGCCTGACCCTGACCATCATTTCAGCCTGGCCCGGTTTTTGGGACGGCTGCGCTATCCAAGTCGGTAGGGGATTGCGTCACCCCGGAACACCGGACCCCAGCAAAATGCCATTTTGCTGGGGTCCGGTGTTCCGGGGTCCACTGGGCCGGCCGGGATTCCCTTGAGGATGGGTGGATGCCGGAACAAGCCTGTCCTGAGCCTGTCGAAGGGCCCGGCATGAGAGATTAGAGCGCAAATCGCGCCGGCGCGTAGCGCTCCGCGTCGATCCCCGCCACCGGCTCGGGCAGCGTCTCGCCCAGCAGCAGCGCTGCACCAATCATCGCCGCGGCGGGCGCGGTCTGGATGCCGAAGCCGCCCTGGCCGGCGAACCAGAAGAAATCGGGCAGGCGAGGGTCGAAGCCATAGACGGGCAGCCGGTCGGGCGCGAAGCTGCGCAGGCCCGCCCAGGCCCGCTCGCGCCGCACCACGCGCCAGTCGACCGCTTGCTCGAACCGGTCGATCGCGATCGCCACGTCCAGTTCCTCCGCCGCCACGTCATGCGGCACCACCGCGGTCTCGTCGTGCGGCGACAGCCACAGGCGCCCGCCCGCCTCGGGCTTGAAATAGAAGCGGCCGAGCGCATCCATGACCAGCGGCATGGCGGCCGCCGCCAGCGGGTCCGTCACCAATTGGGCGATGGTGCGGCGATAGGGGGTGATGCCGAGTCGGGCCGCTCCGGCCATATCCGCGATATCGTCAGCCCAGGCGCCGGCAGCGTTCACGAGGAACCGCGCGCGGACGTCGCCCGCGCGGGTGCCGATCCGCCACTCCCCGTCCGCGCGGGCGATCCCCCCAACCGCGGCATCGGTCAGCAAAGTCGCGCCGGCACGACGCGCGCGCGCCAGGAAATCGCCGTGCAGGCCGCCCACGTCGATGTCGCGACAGGTCGGTTCGGACAATCCGACCGCGAAGTCCGGCCTTAGCCCAGGAATCGCCGCCTCGAGCGCAGCACGGTCGAGCCAATGATGTTCGACGCGGGCCTGGACCATTTCGTCCGCCAGCCCGTCGAGCGCGGACATGCCTGCGTCATCAGCGATATGGATGCAGCCGCGCGGATGGAGGAAGCCCTTATCCTCCAGCCAGGCGCGCGACGCGGTGGTGAGCGGCTGGACGAGCGGTCCGCCATAGCTTTCGGACCAGAAAGCGGCCGAACGTCCGGTCGAATGATAGCCCGGGTGCGATTCGGCCTCGATCAGTACGACCGTCGCGCCTGTGCCGACCATCGCGGCAAGGCTCGCGCCGGCAATCCCGGCACCGACGATGGCAATATCGGCGTTCATGACATTCACCGGCGGCTGGTTACGGTTTGGCAAGGCGTGACGTCTAGAGGCGTTCACCATGTCTCTCTTCGCCATGCTGATGCTGGGCCTGCTCGGGCTGCTGCTGGTCACCGCCGCGGTAACCGACATCCGCGCGCGAATCATCTCCAACCGATTGAACGCGGCGATCGCCCTTTTGGCGGTGCCCTGGTGGTTCGCGGCGGGCTACGCGCCCTATGATATCCTGTTCCAACTAGGCCTGGCCTGCGCGCTACTGGCGCTGTTCGCGGCGCTCTTCGCAGTAGGCATGATGGGCGGCGGCGACGTCAAATTGCTGGCGGCGCTCGGCCTGTGGCTGCCGCTGACCAAGATGCTGATCTTGCTCGAATGGATGGCGCTGGGCGGGGGCGTGCTCACGCTCGGCATGGTGATCGCGCACCGGCTCCGCAAGGCACCGGGCCGACCCGAGATTCCCTATGGCGTCGCGATCGTCGGCGCGGGGCTGCTCGTCATCACGAACCTTATCTTAACCAAGTCGGTGGCATGATTGATCACAGGCCAGATGGGCCTGTGTGACCCGGGGGGTGAAAGGCACCATGGACGTACGGAAGCTGATGCTGATGGCGGGCGCGCTCGTCTTCGCCGCGATTTGCGCGGTGACGGCACGCTCGATGCTCGGCGGGTCCGCCGGGCAGCCCGCCCAGGCCAACGCCGTGCCTGAACCGACCGGCCCGCAGGTGCTCGTCGCGACCAAGACGCTTCCGCCGGGGACGATCATCAGCCCCGACGCGGTCCGCTATCAGACCTGGCCCAAGGACCTGGTCGACAATGCTTATTACATTAAGGGGCAGCAGCCCGGCGTGCAGGCCGCGGTCGGCACGGTGGTGCGCTATGCCATCACCGCGGGCCAGCCGCTCACCCAGGGTGCGCTGATCAAGCCAGGTGACCGTGGCTTCCTCGCCGCCGCGCTGGCGCCGGGCATGCGCGCCGTCTCGATTTCGGTGACCGCCCAGGCGAGCGTCGCCGGCTTCGTCTTCCCCGGCGACCGCGTCGACCTGCTGCTGACGCAGACCGTTTCCGGCGGCGCCGATGGACAGGCGCTCAAGGCGACCGAGACGATCGTGCGCAACCTGCGCGTCCTCGCCACCGACCAAAAGACCGACAAGACCACCGATGCCGAGGGCAAGACCCAGGTCACCGCTTTCTCCAACGTGACGGTCGAAGCCACGCCCAAGATCGCGGAGAAGATCGCGGTCGCGCAGGCCGTCGGCACGCTGTCGCTGTCGCTGCGTTCGATCGCGGACGACCGCATGGAACTTGAGCGCGAGATCGCCGCGGGCGAGGTCAATGCCCCCGCCGACGCGAAGGCAGAAAAGGCGATGCTGATCCAGATCGCGTCGCATCCGGTCGACACCGACATCACCGTGACCACGGGCGGCGACGTGTCGCACTTCCAGCCCAGCCATGTCGCGCCGAAGGCGCCCGCGGGCCCGGCGCCGGGCGCTCCGCCCATGCCGTCTCCCGCCGCCGCGCCGGCGGCACCGCGCGGCCCGGTCGTCGTGATCGCGCGTGGCAACACCGTCACCGTCACGCCGCTGTCGCCGGCCGCGGCAACCGCCGGGAATTGAGTAACATGCGTAAGTCATCCTTGCTGCGCCAGAGCTGCGCGCCCATCCTGATCGCGGGAATCGCGACCGCGAGCCTGCTCACGCCCGGAGCGGCGCGTGCCGCCGAGAGCGGGGCGCCCAATGCGGTCGCCGAGGCGCCCGCCCGCGTGATCAACATGTCGGTCGGCTCGGGCCAGCTCATCCGCCTGTCACGGCCGCTCACGGGCATGTTCGTCGCCGACGACAAGGTCGCCGACGTCCAGGTCAAGGGCCCCACCGCCCTCTATCTGTTCGCCAAAACGCCCGGTCAGACCAGCGTCTACGCCACCGACAAATCGGGGGCGGTGATCTGGTCGACCGATGTCCGTGTCGGCAACAACATTACGGGCGTCGGCGCGATGCTCAGGGCGGCGATGCCCGATGCCGAAATCACCGCCACGCCGGTGAGCGGCATGGTGCTGCTGACCGGCACGGTCGCGGACCCCAAGGATATCGAGGAAGCCGAACGCCTCACCACCGCCTTCGCCGGCGGCGCCCAGGTGCTCAACCGCCTCAAGACCGCCACGCCGATGCAGGTCAATCTGCAGGTCAAGATTGCGGAGGTCAGCCGCGACCTGATCAAGACGCTCGGCGTCAACATGCTGACGCGTGACACAACCGGCGGATTCAAGTTCGGTATCGCCCAGGGCCGCAATTTCGGCAGCATCAGCAGCCTCAACAATTCGTCGCAATATCCGATCGCCGACATTTCGAAATTCTATGGATTGCCGCAAGGTTCGGTGAGCGGACCTTTCAACCTGGCGACCGGCCAGCCGGTCATTCCGGGCAAGGGCGCCTTCTACAATCTCGACAATCTTGGCCAGGGTGCCGGCAAGACCAGCATCGCGCTTGCGGGTCACCTGCTCGGGCTCGATATCGCCTCGGCGATCGACGCGGCCGAGACCGAGGGCCTCGCGACCTCTCTGGCCGAGCCCAATCTGACCGCGCTTTCCGGCGAAACCGCGAGCTTCCTGGCTGGCGGCGAGATTCCGATCCCGATCGCCCAGGGTCTCGGCCAGGTCTCGGTCGAATATAAGCAATATGGCGTCAGCCTGTCCTTCACCCCGACGGTGCTCAGCAGCGGCCGGATCGCGCTCCGCGTGCGGCCCGAAGTGTCGCAGCTGTCATCGGCGGGCACGGTCACGCTGAACGGGTTCACGGTCCCGGGCATCACCACCCGTCGCGCCGAAACGACCGTCGAACTGGGTTCGGGCCAGTCCTTCATGATCGGCGGCTTGCTGAACAACAATGTCACCAATTCGACCGACAAGGTGCCGGGGATCGGCGCGCTGCCGGTCATCGGGGCGCTGTTCCGCTCGAACAGCTTCCGCCGCCAGCAGACCGAATTGGTGATCGTCGTCACCCCTTATCTCGTCAAGCCGGTCGACCAATCGCAGATCAAGCTGCCGACCGACGGTT
>Ga0207698_10000286_pt1 | contig 30582 bp, 23 predicted proteins | sample KBSCornC22_FD_184298 | JGI IMG/M metagenome (GOLD analysis project Ga0207698, IMG submission 184298) | Corn rhizosphere microbial communities from Kellogg Biological Station, Michigan, USA - KBS Corn C2-2 (SPAdes) (version 2) | ecosystem: Host-associated > Plants > Roots > Rhizosphere > Soil ... | reverse complement strand
GCGATCGCGTGCGGCCTGCGGGTCGGCGGAGGGCGAATAATGCGACGGCGCCTTCAACAGGCCGGCGACGATCGCGGCCTCGGCCAGGCTCATATGGTCGCCGGGATGCCCGAAGAATTTGCGGCTCGCGGCGTCGACGCCATAAGCGCCACCGCCGAAATACATGCGGTTGAGATAGAGCTCCAGGATCTGCTGCTTGGAATATTTGCGCTCCATCGCCAGCGCCAGGATGATCTCGCGCACCTTGCGGCCGACATTATAGGCCTGGGACAGGAACAGGTTGCGCGCGAGCTGCTGCGTGATGGTCGACGCGCCCTGCAGGCGGCGGCCATTATCGTGCAGCCTTTTGGCGACATAGATCATGCGCGCCATGCCGATCGGATCGATCCCGAAATGGCTGTAGAAGCGCCGATCCTCGACCGCCACGACCGCGTCCCGCATCGAGGCGGGGATGCGGTCATAGGGCAGCCAGTCGCCATAGCTCGGCCCGAGCGAGACGAGCAAAGTCCCGTCGGCGGCATGGACACGGATCGTCTGCCCGTTCGGCTTCTGCATCAGCGAGTTGAACGCCGGCAGCGACGCCATCGTGATCAGCACCGCGATCACGAGCGCGGCCAGCCCGGCGAGGGCGCCGAACAGGGCGACGCGGAAGATCGTCCGGCCAACCCGGCGGGCGCCCCCAGGGGCGGAAGAACGTTGCGGAGCGGCCATCTGGAGGGCGTGGAATTATCGTTTAACCGGCTGTGCTACAAGTCCACTACACTGGGTAAATGCGGTCAGCCGATGTCCAGGGTCATGACGAAACGCCGCTCGGCACCGGGCGCGAGCTCGACCACATAAGGCTTGGCGCGGAAATCGCCCTCATAGCCGACCGGATCGGCCAGGCCTTGCCAGGGTTCGATGCACAGGAATGGGGCGCCCGGCTTGGTCCAGACGCCGAGCAACGGCATGTCGGGAAAGTCGACCCGGATCATGCGCCCGCCCGGCACGCCGTAGCGCAAGGAGCGCGACGCCAGCCGGTCGAAGATCAACGCATCCTCGACGAACAAGGCATCGCGCGGCGCGAGCATCTCGCCCTCGACCGGCGTGGGCCGCGGATCGGGGAAGACCAGCCCGCTGTCGACGTCGATCCGGCGGATCGGCGCGGGCTCGGCTTCGGCGAAGACCAGTCGATGATCGTCGCGCGCGCCGCCCCAGGGCAAAGGCCAGCGCAGCGCCGGATGGAAGCCGAAGCTCGCCGGCAGCGGCACCTCGCTTGGATTGGCAAGCAGGGCTTCGGTGCGCAATGCGCTGCCCTGGATGCTGTGGGTGATGTCGAGCCGGAAATCGAACGGATAGCGGGCGCGCGTCGCCTCGCTCGCCTCCAGTCGGAATGTGACGCGATCAGTGGCCTGTTCCACCACCGCGAATTCGCTCTTCCGCGCGAAGCCGTGCTTCGCCATCGGATAGGCCTTGCCGTCGAGGTGGATCACCTCGCCATTCACCGCGCCCACGATCGGGAACAGGAACGGCGCGCGCCCGCTCCAATATTCGGGAGGGCCGTCGGACAGCAGGTCGCGCCCGGCCTCGTCCTGCAGGATGCGGAGTTCCGCGCCGAGTGTGCTGATCTCTGCGCTGAGCGCGTCGGTGGCGATACGGATCGTGTCGGTCATAATCCCCCCGTTCCGGCGGGGAGGCCATGCGTCAAGCCGGAAGTTCCGGGCGCTGTGCCGTCAGGGGAGCTAATGGGGGGAGAGGGTTGGCGACCGACGGTGGGGAACTGGCCGTTACGCCGTCGGTCGCCAGATGTCGTTATTGAGTCGAAATAGTTAAGATTTGGTCTGCGTGGGCTTGCGCTCGCTACCATCGGCGGGTTTGCGCTTCACCAGCTTGAGCTCGGACTTGTTGCAGCCCGGCGCCCCGAAAATCTTGTCAGACATTGGCTCTCCTCATCGACGTGGCGGAGATCTTGTGCCCGCTCATGATCGTCGATTCGGATGCTGCCCTGTTTTCGGGGGGCAAGACAAGCTTTGTCGCGGTTCAGACGAGAAGTTCGGCGATCTGCGCCTTCAATTCCGCCATATTGGCCTCGACCATGATCTTGTAGCGCAGCACCGCGTCGCGATCGACCTTGAAGAATTCGCCTTCGGGAAAGCTCCGGCCGAAGACATCGTCGAGCTGGGCCGCGAATTTTCCCGAAGGCTGGCCTTGTTGCGGTCCTTCGCGCTGCTCGTGATAGGCGACCTCCTCGGCGCTGGTCAGCGCACAGAGGAGTGGGTGGAGCCGCGCGGTCCTGACCCGGCGATAGGCCTGGATCTTCTGGATCGTCCGGTCGAGCGAAACCTCGGTGTTGACGACCTCGGGCGGGACGAGCAGCGCCTTATCGAGGTTCGGCAACGTCATCGGAAAGGCAGAGATCAGGCAATCCCCCAGGTGACGCACATTGGAGCGGCCGCCGCCGAACCGCGCGACGTCGCTGGCATATCGCGCCCACCAGGTCGTCAACCTGTCGAGCATGGATCCGAACAGGCTGGGGTCCATCAGATCCTGATATTGATAATCATATTGGGTGCCGAAGATGCCGATGCTGTGCGGTACCGAATCAAGCAGTTGGTGCAGTTCGGGCCGCCGGATCGTGGTCGCGTTGAGGCTGTGACCAGTGCCGAGGATCAGCAGGTCGAACGGCCCCCTCGGAAAGTCCGACGCCGCTAGCGAGCCATGGGTTACGATCGCCTGGGCAGGGAGCAACCCGTTCACCACATGGTAGCCAAGTCGGTCGCCGAAATTCCGATATTGAAAATAAGAAAGGACGAGCACACGTGGCGCGCCGGCAATCGACGGGCGGCCTGCCGGGTCAGAAGCGGAACGGGGTCGAATTGTCGTCAAATTGCCGGTCCATCCAACGGGCGATCTCGGCCGGCGGCCTCCGCCATGCATGGCAAACGCGCCGAATTGACTGATTCCGTCGGCATAGCCGCATCGGCAATCGTTTACCGGTGAACGCCCGGCAGGTTGAATTCCGCTGCGCGCCCAAAGGAACGCTCAACGGCGCGGACGATTGTCCCATTAGTGTAAGGAGCGGACAGGGCTTCGCACCGGAAGCCTGCGGGCGTAGACCGAATTGGCGGCGGGATGACCGCGCCGACGGGCAGGGAGAATGCTGGCATGGCCGACAAGGTGAAGACCCCGCATTATGATGGCCCCGCCGGCGGCTTCGGATCGCTGTCGGGTATCGCCCGCATCTATGGCACCGAATGGAACCGCCCGGACGTCGCGGCCACGCTGATGCGGCAGAACAAGCCCGATGGCTTCGCCTGCGTCTCCTGCGCCTGGGGCAAGCCCGCCAAGCCGCACCCGTTCGAATTTTGCGAGAATGGCGCCAAGGCGACCTTGTGGGAGCTCACGCCCAAGCGCTGCACGCCCGATTTCTTCGCGCAGCACCCGGTAAGCGAGCTTCGCAGCTGGAAGGATTATGACCTGGAGGCGCAGGGGCGCCTCACGCGTCCCCTGCGCTACGATCCCGCCACCGATCATTATGTGCCGTGCGAATGGGAGGAGGCGTTCGCGGCGATCGGCGCGGAACTGAAGGCGATCGATCCCAAGAGCGCAGTCTTCTACGCCTCAGGCCGGGCGAGCCTCGAAACCTCCTACCTCTATGCCCTGTTCGCGCGCCTCTATGGGCACAACAACCTGCCCGACAGCTCGAACATGTGCCACGAGACGACGTCGGTCGCGCTCAAGAAATTGATCGGGGCGCCGGTCGGCACCTGCACGTTCGAGGATTTCGACCATTGCGACGCGATCTTTTTCTTCGGGCAGAATACCGGATCGAACAGCCCGCGTTTCCTGCATAACCTCCAGGCGGCGGTGCGGCGCGGCTGCCGGATCGTGACCTTCAATCCGGTCAAGGAACCGGGGCTGGTCAAGTTCGTCAACCCGCAGGATCCGGTGCAGATGGTGACGCAGCGGGCGACGCCGATCTCGAGCCAATATCACCAGGTGAAAGCGGGCGGAGACATTGCCGCGCTGATCGGCATCGCCAAGCATGTGCTCGCCGCCGAGGATGCCAAATGGGCCGCGGACAAGGTCCATGTGCTCGACGTCGACTTCATCAAGCAGCACACGGACGGGTTCGACGCCTTCGCCGACAAGGTGCGCGCGACCTCATGGGAGGAGATAGAGGCGGAATCGGGTCTCACCCGCGCTGCGCTTGGGGAGGCCGCGCAGGTCTATATCGAGGCGGAGAATGTGATCGCGGTCTATGGCATGGGGCTGACCCAGCATGTCCATGGCTTCGACAATATCGCCATGTACGTGAATCTGATGCTGATGCGCGGCAATATCGGCCGGCTGGGCGCGGGAATTTCCCCGGTGCGCGGCCATTCGAACGTGCAGGGCCAGCGCACGGTCGGCATTTCGGAGAAGCCGGAACTGGTGCCCAACGACCGGCTGAAAGAGCTGTTCGGCTTCGACCCGCCGATGGAAGAAGGCACGACCACCGTCAAAGCCTGCCAGGGCGTGATCGACGGCACGATTCACGCCTTCATCGGGCTTGGCGGCAATTTCCTGCGCGCGGTGCCCGACCAGGAACGCGTCGAGGCGGCCTGGCCCAAGATGCGCCTGACCGTGCAGATCGCGACCAAATTGAACCGCAGCCACCTGGTCAACGGACAGGTCGCTTTCCTGCTGCCTTGCCTCGGCCGCACCGAATTGGACGTGCAGGCGGGCGGCGAGCAGGTGGTGACGGTCGAGGATTCGCTGTCCTGCATCCACGCCTCGCGCGGCAAGCACGCCCCGGCAAGCCCGCATCTCCGCTCCGAACTCGCAATCGTGTGCGGCATCGCCAAGGAGACTCTGGCTCCCAATCCCAATGTCCATTGGGACGAATGGGCCGGCGACTATGCCAAGGTCCGGCTGCTGATCGAGCAAACCTATCCCGAAATCTTCCACGATTTCGAAGCGCGCATGTTCACGCCCGGCGGTTTCTACAAGGGCAATAGCGCGCGCGAACGCATCTGGAAGACCGAGAGCGGCAAGGCGCTTTTCACCACGCCCGAGCGGTTGTCGGCGATGGGCGTCAAGGACGCCAAGGGGCGGTACCGGCTGATCACGATGCGCTCGAACGATCAGTTCAACACCACCATCTACGGCTATCATGATCGCTTCCGCGGCATCAACGGCACCCGCCACGTGCTGCTGATCAACCCCAAGGAGATGGAGGCGGCGGGGCTGAAGCCCGGCCAGATCGTCAAGCTGGTCGGCGATGCCGAGGATAATGAGAAGCGCGAGGTCGACGGGCTGCGCGTCACGCCATTCGACCTGCCCGACGGCTGCCTCGGCGGCTATTATCCCGAACTGAACCCGCTGATCCCGCTCTGGTATCACGATCAGCAGTCGAAGACGCCCGCGGCCAAAGGCGTTCCGGTCCGCATCGCGACAAGTTGAACCCGCACCGTCGTGCCAGCGGAAGCCGGCACCCATCTCCTGCCGGTCCTGCCGGGCATCCGCGGCCGAATTTGCCGGTGAGAGACTGCTTCTAGCCACCGCCAATTGGCTTTAGATGCCCGGTGGTGGATGGCAGCAGCTCCTTCGATTTCCGACGCATCGCCGCCGATGGCGCCGGCAGCCCGGTGGCGCGCGCGGTTCCGATCGAGACCCCGGTCGCGATCGAGATGAACGGGATCGGCTATGCCGTGCTGATGGCGACGCCGAACGAGCTGGTCGACCTCGCTTACGGCTTTGCACTGGCCGAGCGCCTGATCGACCGTGCGGCCGACATCATCGGCGTCGACCAGCATGACGCGGCGGACGGCGTCCTCCTGCGCGTCCAGCTGGACGAGCCGTGCGCCAGACGGGTCGTGGACCGCGTGCGGCATCGCGCCACCGACTCCGCCTGCGGTCTGTGCGGGATCGAAACGCTGGAGCAGGCGCTGCGGCCGCTGCCTGCGGTCACGCAAAAATCGCGCGCGGACGATCGCGGCTTGTTCCGCGCCTTGGCCGACCTGCCGCGGCACCAGCCGCTCAATCGTGCGACGGGCGCGGTGCATGTCGCCGCCGCCTGTGCTCAGGACGGGGCGATCAGGCTGGCGCGGGAGGATGTCGGCCGCCACAATGCGTTCGACAAGCTGGTGGGCGCGCTGCTGCGGCAGGGCGTCGACTGGAATGGGGGATTCGCCTTGCTGTCGTCGCGCTGCTCCTACGAACTGGTCGAAAAAGCGGTGCTGTCGGGCTGCCCCTTGCTCGCCACCCTGTCCGCACCGACCAGCTTGGCGATCGAGCGCGCGGCCAGCGCCGGCCTGCCGCTGCGCGTCTTGCTCCGCTCCGACGCCGTGCTGGCTTATGGCTAAGCCGCCGCGTCCCAGCCTGGATGAGGCGCTGGCGATCATCCATGATCGGCTCGCGCCGCTTGGCACCGAGTCTGTGCCGGTCGCCGATGCGTTCGGTCGCGTCACCGCCGCGCCGCTCCGGGCGCGGCAGGACGTGCCGCGCTTCCCGGTCTCGGCGATGGACGGCTATGCGCTCCACAGCGGCGAGACTGCGGCTGCATCCGAAGCGCAGCCGGTCACTCTGGCGCTGGGTGGGCCCGTTTATGCCGGTCAATCGCCACCCCCGCTCGAGCCCGGCGGTGCGCTGCCGATCGCGACCGGCGCTCCGATTCCAGCGGGCGCCGATGCCGTGCTGATCCGCGAACAGGCGGAGATCGCCGATGGCCGTCTGATCGTGCGCGCACCCGTCGCCCCGCACCGGAATGTCCGCCAGACGGGCGAGGACATGGCTGCGGGTGCGGACGTGCTGTCGGCGGGCGCGGTGCTGATGCCCCACAGCCTCGGTGCGCTAGCGGCATGCGGGGTGGCTGAGGTCGAAGTGCGGCGCCGCCCGCGCATCGGGCTGATCTCGACCGGATCGGAGCTCGGCGGGATCGGCGATCCGATCGGCGGCGCGGGGCTGATCGACAGCAATGCGCCGATGATCGCCGCCTGCGCGCAGGCCTTCGGCCTGCCCTGCAATTTCCTTGGCACGGCGGCCGATCAGGCCGCCGCGATCGACCGCTTGTTCGATTCCGCGAGCGACTGCGACATATTGCTGTCGACCGGGGGCGTTTCGGCCGGCGATCTCGATTTGGTGCGCGGGCGGCTTGAGGCGCGCGGGGCGGCGATCCATTTCCATGGCGTGCGGATGCGGCCCGGCAAGCCGATCCTGTTCGCGTGTCTCGCGGATGGGCGGCCTTATTTCGGGTTGCCGGGCAATCCGGTGGCGGCGCTGACGGGCTTCCGCTTCTTCGTGGTGCCGGCGCTCCGCCGCCTGCTCGGCCTGCCTCCGGAGACGGGCGAGCCGGTGGGGTGCGAGACCCCGCCCCGCCCTGACTGCACGCTCATCCTGCGGGGCCGCCGCATCACGCCATCGGAAGTGGATTGCGATCTCGACCAGCGCTCGCATGTGCTGAGCTCGACCCTGGCGGCCGATTGCTGGGTCAAATTGCGCGAGAATGGCGAGGCGGAGGCGTTCCCGTTGGTCGCGCGACCATGATCGGCTTTCGCGAAAGCAGGTCGGCCGGGCGATAGGGGTTACGCGACGCTACCAGACAGATCGGGTGATCGTGGCAGGCGGAAAGGTGGGCCGGTCCCCCGCCGGCCCACCCCGCCCCGCCCCGCCCCGTCAGCCGAACGCGACGCGCGCGCGGCGCTGCGACCGAAGCGACGCACCGAGCAGCCCGAAACCGCCCAGCATCATCGCCCAGCTCGCCGGCTCGGGGGCCGATGAGGACGCGAACGAAACGCCATCGATCAGCGGATCATTGTTGCCGCCGCTGCTATTCTTGACCTCGATGAACTTGATGTCGGTCATCGCAGCGGTCGCGACATAGGAGATCGACTGGGTCGTGAATCCCTTGAGGAAATAGGTTCCCGTGCTCGACTGCGAATAGAAGGTCGACTGGCCGCCAATGACGACTTCCAGCGTCGAATCGCCGGCGACGTCTTCCGAACTCAACCCGAAGGTCAGCTTGTAGGTCTTGCCGATCACGGTCGCGACGCTCTGCATGATGCCGTCGTCGACCGGGCCCGACGGATCGCCATAGCCGCCCAGGTCATAGAAATATTTGCCGTCATAGGCCGGCAAGGGGCCGATCGTGTAGGGGATCACGCCGTCCGAATGGCCAATATTTGTCCAGCCGGGCGGGGTGGTCACCGGATCGCTCGACGCCTCGAAATCCCCGTTGACCAGAAGGTTGGCAGCCATGGCCGGCGCGCCGACCCCCGAAAGCGAAATCAATAACGCTACTGTAAGCTGTTTCATGATTGTCTTCCCGATGCGCCCGGCGCGTTGCTTCGCGGACGGGGCGGCGGTGACCTGCGACTGTTCCTGTCAGCCGGGCGTCAAACGGGGCGCAAGATTATCGTTAATAATGCGTTAATTTCGCGCGGCCCGGCTTGGAGACCCTGTGCGACCCGGGGCGGGAGCAAGGGGCAGGAAGGGATTGGGGGGCGCCTGGAAGCGCGTCGCCCAGCCCGCCGGGGCGGCGGCCATGTCCAGCTCGAGCCGGCCGCCGCGGGCAATCTCGTCATGCGTCAGCCAGGCGCGGTCGATCGTCCGGCCGTTGAGTCGTGCCGCCACCACATAGGGCCGATCGGGAGAGGCAGCGGGCGCGACGATGGTGAAGCTGCGGCCCTGCTCGAGCCGGATCGTGCTGCGCGTGAACACAGGCGAGCCGATATAATAAAAGGGCTGGCCAGCATTGGGGAACAGCCCGATCGCACTCCACACATACCAGGAGGACATGGCGCCGGCGTCGTCATTGCCGGGCAGCCCGTCATGGGCCGGCCGATAATTGCGCGCCAGGATCGTGCGCGCCCGCTCGGCGGTGCGGTCGGGCCGGCCGGCATGGATATAGAGATAGGGCGCGAGGAAATCCGGCTCGTTGCTATGGTCATAGCCGCCGCCGTCGAACAGCCGGTCGAGCCACGCGACGAAGGCGGAATTCCCGCCCGTGAGTGCGATCAGGCCCGCGACGTCGTGGGGCACGTAGGTCGAATATTGCAGGCTGGAGCCTTCGTAAAAGGGCGCATCCCACCATTCGGTGCGATTGTCGGGATAAACATGCGCGCAATCGAAATCGGCGAGCCAGTCGCCATTGCGGTAGCGCGGGCGGATGCAGCGCAGATCAGCATCCCAAAGGCCGCGCCAGCTTTCCGAACGCTTGAGGTAATGGCGCGCCACGTCCGCGTGGCCCAGCGCCTGTGCCACCTCGGCGATGGCGAAATCGTCGTAGCTATATTCGAGCGTGCGCGAGGCGGAGCGGTTGAGATCGAGCGGCATATAGCCGAGCGCGAGATAGCCCTCGAGCGCGCGGCCGACATTGAGCGGATCGGGCGATTCGATCTCCCCGTCCTTGCGAACGGCCTCCAGCGCGAGGCCGGCGTCGAACCCACCGAGTTTCTTCACGATCGCATCGGCGATCAGCACGTCGCCGTTGGAGCCGCCCTGCGTCTTGCCATTGGCGCCCGCGATCCGCGAATCGGGCAACCAGCCGGTGTGACGGTACGTATCGAGCAAAGACCGGACCATGGCGCGCTGCCGATCGGGCTGGATCAAGGTCATGAGGGGATGGAGCGTCCGGAACGTGTCCCAGATCGTGTAGAAATCCTCATAATGCGGTTCGGGCGAGTCCCACCATGCATTCTCCCCGCTCACGTCGTGCGGCATGGTGTGGCTGCGATAGAGCGCGCTGTAGAAATTGCGCCGTTCGGCATCGCTGCCGCCTTCGACGGTGATCCGGCTGAGCGCATCGCGCCATTGCGTTTCGGCGGCCGTCCGCACGGCCGTGAAATCCCAGCCCGGCAGTTCGGCTTCCAATGTTTGACGGGCCTGCGCCATGCTGACGAACGAGACCGCCAGCTTGAGCTGTACGACGGCGCCGGTGGCAGGGTCGAAGCGCGCATAGGCACCGAGCCGCCGGAACGGGTCGCGGCGCTGGTCGCCGCCGTCCGCGCTCGCCGGCGGCAGCAATTGCAGGCTGCCGCGGTCGGCCTGCCAATTGCCGTGGCTTATGGATGGCCGGTCGAACGCGGCGGCGAAATAGAGCTTCACCGGCGCCGTGTTCCAGCCCCCGGTGAAATTGCCCCAGCCGGAGAAATTCTGTGCGCCGCTCCACTCGACATGCGCCGCGGTCGCGATCGGGCCATCGCCCATCAGCTGGATCGACGAGGTGACGTCGAGCATCACATTGGCTTCGCCAGCCCGGGGGAATGTGAAGCGCAGGATGCCGACCCGACGGGTGGCACTCGCTTCCACCAGGATCGGACCCGCGGCGCCCGCGTCGAGCGATGCGCGATAAGCGCCTGGCCGTCCTGATTCCTCGGTGCGACGCAGCGCCGCCCCACGCGGATCGAGCCGGCCGACCGTCGGCAGGACCCGGAAATTGCCATATTTGCTGTGCCCGCCGGTTCCGCTTTCGTGCGTGAAGCTGAACCCGGTCACGGGCGAGCGCGGATCATAGCCATTGGTATCGCCGCGGGTCGTATCGGGGCTCAGCGCGACCAGGCCGAACGGCACTGCGGCGCCAGGGACGGTATTCCCGCCCTTGTCGCTCCCGACGAAGACATTGGCGAGGTCGACGGGATCCGGAGAGGGCTGGGCCGCACCGGCACCGGCAAGGAGAGCAAGACCCGCTAATCCCGCGCCCGCCCAACATCCCATCCTGCTCTTCTCCACGACCCCGCCTCAAGGGCAGCGGCCGTGGTTATCAAGCGTAGGATCAGACGTCGAGCTTGGCGACGTTCAGCGCATTTTCCTGGATGATCTCGCGCCGCGGAATTCAATTCTCGAACGACGGCACAGTCCGCTTATACCCAGGACTATAGGCGGACTGCGCCGTGGTGCTTCGTTCGGCCTCAGGCCCAGGACGTGTCAAAAATCGTGAACAGGATATGCCAGAAATCACTGTTGACCATATCTCTACACTCCAAAGCGCAGGCTCGCGCACAGCGATGCCCGCGGCGGCCAGCTCATTGATAATTCAGAAGAATTATCAATGAGTGATGGGCGATCATTAGCAGATCGCGATAGGAGCGCCTTGCATATTTTTGATCTTTCGGTCCGCTCGCGCCATCGGTGGCTGCGGCCCTTTATCAGTTCGGGTGGCCTTCAACCCGCGCGCTCGCACGATGAAGGCGTGAGGAGCGATGCCGAACCGAGCGCGGAAGGCACTCCGGAATAGCTCGTCGATAGATCAACGATCCGGGCGACTTCGGCCACGAGGATCGGAGTGAAGATTCCATTCCATGCAGGCTCTTAACAATAGCAGCTCGCGCACCTCCGCAGCGCGCGGCGGATCTCGTCCGTCGTTCCATGGCGTGGGCGGGATCGCCCGCATGTCCGCTATCCCCGCCGCGTCGGGGTAAGCAGCGCCCCCACGTCGTTTGCTCCGGTCGGGAGACGCATCGTGACCGTGGTTCCGACGCCTAATTCGCTGTCGATCAGCAGGGTGCCGCCGGCCTCTTGCACGAACCGATCAACCATCGGCAGGCCGATGCCGCCCGTGCCGTCCGTCTTGGTCGTGAAGAATGGGTCCAGGGCCTGCTCGATCGTGGCGGCCGACATGCCGATCCCTTCGTCAGCGACGGACAACTCCACCTTGCCCACCTCGTCCTCCAGCGCTTCCCTCGCGCGGATGGTGACGACGCCCTTCCCGGCAGACGCATCCCGAGCATTGAAGAGGAGGTTGATCAGTGCGCACTGAAGACCAAGGTTGCTGCATTGAATGCTTGGCAGGTCCGGCTCGACCTGGACGCGGACGATGAGCCCCGATGTGGCATCCTGCTCGAACTTGCCGGCCACCTCACGGATGCAGGAGCCTACGTCGGCATATTCAATAAGAGCCGCATGGCCGCGGATGAGGCGGATGGCGTTCTGCGCGAGCGCCGCAGCCTGATCGAGCGACTCGCGCGCGCGATCCAGCATCGGTTTACGCTGCGTCGCCGGAAGATCGGCTCCGCGAGCGACGATGTTGACGGCCGAGCTGGCAACCTGGATCAGGTTGCCCAGGTCGTGCACGGTCCCGGCTATCGCCAGAGATGCGTCCTCGCGCGCTTCTGAGTGGACGAGCGCAGCCGCGCCGCTGAGCATCGATGACATGCTTCCCTCCCGAATATCCGAAGTCGGACGATTGGCGCGCGCGGGCCGTCTGCCAGGAACGGCATTCGCGGTGCAGCCGGCCTCCATGTATCGTCGCGACGGTCGTCGCGGAGGCCGCCCGCAGTGGTGACCGGGATCGCGGCGGCCGGCGCGGGCCGGCCGCCGACAATCAGTTTCCTACTTGCGAGTAGGGGCAGGCACGTTGGCGAGCCACCAATCGAAACGTGTCTTGCCACGCCGCGCGTCTTCCTCGGGCACCAAGGTCCGTTCGGTCACCGCAACGCCGAAATAGGGGGCTGCAGGATCGGCAATGACCTGGCGTGGATCCTTGTCATGGGCGAGGGCGAGCCGCACGGGCTCGTCGAGGCTGAAGATTTCGGGCCCACCGACTTCGATCGTGGTGTTGGCCGGCGAACCTAATGCAGCCTCGACGACCGCGTCCGCGACATCCTCAGCGGCGATCGGCTGAAACTTGACGGGAGGCAGTCGGACTGCGCCATCCACCATCGAGAAGTCCGCGATCGAGCGGACGAACTCGAAGAACTGCGTGACGTGCAGCAAGGTGTAGGGGATGGGACCGCTCTTGATCTGCTGCTCCTGAGCCAACTTCGCACGGAAATAGCCGCTGTCCTGCAGGCGGTCGGTGCCGACGACGGATAGCGCGACGTGATGGTGGACGCCGGCTGCCACTTCGGCTTCGGAAATGTTGCGCCCTGCAGTGCGGAAGAATTCCATCGCGGGGCCTTCATCGAAGGAGGGCGAGTTCGAGACATCGACAACCACTTCGGCACCGGCGAGCGCTTCGGCGAGCCCCTGCCCGGTAATCGTGTTGACCCCGGTGCTCGGAGCGGCAGCAAGCGCCTGATGGCCCTTCTGCTTGAGCTTTTCCACGACCTTCGAGCCGATCAGGCCCGTGCCACCGATGACGACGATCTTCATGAGTTAGCTCCTTCTGCGAGTGTGTGGTGCGAGGTCAGGCGACCTCGAGCGAATGGCGCAGCCAGTCGTCGAAGCTTGTCGAACCGAAGCGCGGGTGATCACCGCCCACCAGTGCGGCGCCATTCATCTGCGCCCCGAAGTAGAGCGCCTCGGGATCGACGGAGACCGTGCGACAATCCTCGTTGGCGGTCAGGATCTCCTCGGCGATGTCCGGCAGCAGATATGCATCCGGACCGGCCACTTCGACGATCTCGTTGCCCGGTGCCGCCACCGCTGCGCGGGCCAATGCGCGCGCCACGTCTTGCCCTGCCACCGGCTGAATCAGAACGGGTGGCAGGCGGAGCTCATTGCCTTCGCCACCTTGGTCCACGACGTTGTAGAGATATTCATAGAAGGGCGTGGACCGCACGATCGTGAAGGGGAGCCCGGACGCCAGGACGAGCTCTTCCTGAATCTTCTTGGCACGGAAATAGCCGCTGTGAAGGCGATCAGCTCCGACCGCCGAGAGCGCGACGTGATGACGCACGTGGTGGCGCCGCTCAGCGGCAAGAAGCGTCGTGCCGGCGGTCTCGAAAAACCGCAGCATTTCGGCAGCACCGAAATAGCCGGAATTCGAAACGTCGATGACCACGTCCGCACCGCTCAGGGCGGCATCCAGGCCTTCGCCGGTCGCGACGTTCACGCCGGTCGCGCGCGCTGCGGCAACAACGTGATGGCCGCCGGCCTGCAACTGCCGCACGATTTTGCGGCCAATCTGTCCGGTTCCTCCGGAGACGACGATCTTCATCTGCTCGACCCTTTCGACGCTGCAAGGATCGACGATCGGAAGCCAGGCGACCATCGTGCGGAGGGCTGCCGCAGGCAGGCGAAAGAGCAGCTCGACCTGTCCCTTAGCGTAGGGTGGCGGTCCCAACGGGCATCCCGATCGGCGATCGCCGGACCGCTGCTCTGCCGATGGCCATTGATCCTCGACTGAAGGCTTATCCTCGCCAGCCCTTCGGTCATGCGCGCCTGAACGTTGCTCCGATCGATGGCGCCGTCTCGGCGTCCTAGCCGTGCAGCGCGCAGAAGGGAGCCGAGCATCGGACGCCCGGCGCCTGAACGGAGGACGCAATCGTGCCGACAATCACCACCGCCGAGGGACACGAGATCTACTATAAGGACTGGGGCAAGGGTCCCGTTGTGCTCTTCTCGCACGGCTGGCCCCTGAATGCGGACGCATGGGACGCGCAGATGCTGTTCTTCGCGCAGAACGGCTTTCGCGCGATCGCGCATGATCGGCGCGGCCATGGCCGATCTGCCCAGACATCCTCCCACAACGACATGGACGGCTACGCCGACGACCTGGCCGCGCTGATCGAAGCGCTCGATCTGCGCGACATTCATCTCGTCGGCCACTCGACGGGCGGCGGGGAGGTCACGCGCTACATCGGTCGGCACGGCACTTCGCGGGTCGCGAAGGCGGTTCTGTTCGCCGCCGTGCCGCCCCTGATGCTCAAGACTGATGCCAACCCGGGCGGTATCCCGCTCGAGGTCTTCGACAAGATGCGGCACGACCTCGTGGCGGACCGTTGCCAGTTCTATCGCGACTTCGCCGGCCTCTTCTTCAGCCTCAATCGGCCGGAAAACCATGTTTCGGAAGGGGTGATGGACCAGTTCTGGCGGCTCTGCATGCAAGCCGGGATGAAGAATTCCTACGAATGCATCAAAGCCTTCTCGGAGACCGACTTCACGGAAGATCTCAAGCGGTTCGACGTGCCTACGCTCATCCTGCACGGTGAGGATGACCAGGTCGTTCCGATCGACGATACCGGCCGCAAGGCCGCGAAGCTGATCAAGGACGTTCGCGAGATCTACTACCCGAACGCCCCGCACGGGCTCGCCGAAACCTATCGCGACCGGTTCAACGCCGATCTGCTGGCCTTCTTCAGAAGCTGACGAAGCCGCCCGGCGGGCGCGAGTCCGCCGGGCCATCAACGATGGGCGGGCAGGGAGAACCAGAAGCGCGCGCCTCCGCCGGGCCAATTCGAGGCGCCGATCGCCCCGCCGTGCGCCGCGATGATCGACTGGCAGATCGCGAGGCCAATTCCCATACCTTCGTCCTTGGTCGTGAAGAAGCTCTGGAAAACGCGATCGAGGTCCCCTTCCGCCACCCCCGGCCCGTCGTCCCGGATGTTGAGCGTGACGGCGCCGCGTTCGTCCAGGTCGGTAGTGAGCTCGATCGAGCCGGAATTCTCGCTCCCTGACTGGATGGCCTGCACCGCGTTGAGCAGCAGGTTCACGACCACCTGCTGCAGTTGAACCCTGTCTCCCCAGATCGGTGGGAGCTCTCGGCCCAGCCTGACGGAAAGATCGATGGAGCGCGTCTCGATTTCGTGGCGCACGAAGTGAAGCGCCTCGTCGACCACTTCGTTCAGGTCGAGGCTTGCACTGCGCGGCACGTGTCGTGCGGTCATGCCTCGAATACGGTGGACGATCTCTCCCGCGTGCCGCGCATTGTCCGAAATGCGACCGGTGAGCTGTACAACCTTCTCCAGGTTGGGTTCTTCGCGTGACAGCCAGCGGAGACTTGTTTCCGCATAGGTTCGGATGGCCGACAGCGGCTGATTCACCTCGTGAGCGATCGATGAGGCGAGTTCGCCCAGCATCGAGATGCGCGCGGCCCGCGTATAGTCCGACTGCAGTTGGCGCAGCTGCGCTTCGGTTCTGAGCCGTTCGGTTATGTCCTCCAGCATGATGAGGGTGATGTCGAGCTGCTCGGGCCGAGTGGGATAAATCACCGACATGGAGACATCGAGGAGCCGGCCGTCCATCGTCCGAAGCTTCATGACTTCGGAATAGCTGCGCGCGCCTTCGAAGTGGTTGATCATGACCCGTCGGGCCGATTCCGGCGATGCGGCGAACAGCGGATCGACGGGGCCGATGAGTTCGCTCGCGTGGTGGGCTCCGAACAGCTCTACGGCGCTCTTGTTGACGTCGGTGATCCGCACGATCTCGCATGAGCGTTGAATGTCGCCCGGATTGGCGTCGAGGTAGGCGCCGACATCCTTCAGGCCCCTCCTTCGAAGATCTTCGAATATGTCGGCCTGTGCTCTGGAATCGACTTCCAGAAACGCGAAGGGGAGGTGGTGGATCAGATTGTTGTAGCGCTCCTGGCTCGCGCGCAACGCCCAGAATGATCGCTCGTCCAGCGGCTCGGCGAAGATCGCCAGGAACAGCCTCTGTTCCAGCCCGGGCTCGTCGCTCATCCAGGCAGTGAGGACGGGGTTTCTGAGAACCAGCGACTTGACCCGCAGCTTCCGGGCACGAGAGCGCGGATTACCGGTGACCGTCCCGACGATCAGCCCCGGAAGGACGTGCCATCCCTCCATCGGCCAGAAATCGAGTAACGACTGACCGAGCATCCGCTCGCGGCCGGCGTAGGATCCGAACAGATGAACGGCATTCGCATTTGCCTCGACGACCCGAAGGCGAGACAGCAGAGCCTTGCTCCAGCCCTGCGGACGATTGCCCGCGGAAACGGCTTCGATCAGGTCGCGAGCTTCCGAGATGTCGAACGCCCAGCAGGCGCCATCATGCCTCTGGATTTCGCGCGCGCACTGGTTTGTGGCGACCATCCCTTCTCGAACGGGGGCAAGGGTCGCCACTTCAATCATCCAGCGGCCCAAGCACGGCCCTGAGGCACCGCAGGAATTCCCCTGTGGCCAACGGCTTGTTGAAGAAGCCGGCTGCTCCGGCCGCCGTCGCCTGCGCAAGGGTCGCATCATCTTCGGCCGACGTGACGAATATGACCGGAATGCTCGATCCCATCGCGATCAGGCAGCACTGAAGCTCAAGGCCTCCCATGCCGGGCATGCGCACGTCGGTGATCAGGCAATTGAAGGTCCTGGTGGCAAAATCGATGAGAAAGCCGCCCGCGCTCGGATAGCCGAGCGCGCGCAGGCCTTCGACCTGGAGCAGACCTAGGAGCGCGTCACGCACGGCTTCGTCGTCGTCCACGACAGCAATGAGAGGGGTATTCGACACCCAACGGGCCCCTTACCGGCACCTCTTGTGAGGCGCCGGACAACGTCGCGGAATCGCAGGGAGATTGTAACCATACTATGGTCTAGGACGCTGCATCGCGGATCGTGAAAGGAAGCAGATTCCAGGCCCGGATCAATTCGCCCAGGCTGGCTGCATGCATCTTCCGCATCACGCTGCTGCGGTGAAGTTTGACGGTCACCTCGCTAATGCCGAGATCGTACCCGATCTGCTTGTTGAGGCGTCCTCTCGTCACCTCCCGCAGGACCTCACGCTCGCGCGCAGTCAGCGTCTCGTAGCGCTTGATCTGTTGAGCTGTCTGCTCGGCTTCCGCTCGCCGGGCCCGGTCGAGCTCGATCCCCGCGGAGACGGCGTCGAGCAGCGTCTGGTCCCGGAAGGGCTTGGTGAGGAAGTCGACCGCACCGGCCTTCATGGCCTGGACGCTCATGGGGATGTCGCCATGGCCGGTGACGAAGATGATTGGCTTGGCATCGCCGTTTGCGGCGAGCTGATACTGCAGGTCGAGGCCGCTCGACCCCGGCATGCGCACGTCAAGCACAAGGCAGCCTGGACGCTGCGGGAGCGGTTTTTCCATCAGCTGGTGCGTCGAGCTGAACCCCTGCGCGTCGATGCCGACCGACTGCATCAATTCCTCGATCGAATTGCGAACCTGCGCATCGTCGTCGACGATCAGCACGAGTGGCCGATCAAGTAAGGCTGCCTCGGTCATCCTGCGTTCCCCGATCGGTATTGGCTGGATCGGATCAATGTCACACGCCTCGTCATCGGGTGAAATCCCGTCTTGGGTCATGCCGCTCCTCCCCGATCGGGGGATCGGCTATGCAGCCGAATGACACGCCGTCCGTAGCGATGCGCGTCGATCGAATAGGCGCCGGCGCCGCGTAGAAGCAGCGCGCTCGTGCTTCCTGCGACCGACGAAAGGAGCAGGGACATCTCTCCGTTCGCGGCAAGCACCAGCGCAAGGAGGAGGCAAATCACGAGCACGAGAGCCGCCAGGCGCGTCGCGATTCCGACTGCTAGGCTTGCCGCCAGCAGGGTCGCAGCGATTGCAAGTCGGGTGGAGTCGGCCCGAGGCCAAAGTGCGGCGAACGCTGGAAAAACGGCCAGAGAACAGGACAAGCGCAGCAACAGTAGAGCGGTGCCGGCGATGCCGTCTGGGTATCGGGAGGCGAGTTTCAGCACGCCCGACCGATAGGCTCGATGCGGCCCACGCCAATCCCGCAGCCGGGTATGTTCCGATCCCTCTTTCGGGGGTATCATTGGCCCGGGCGCGCGGCGAAGGAGCGCGTGGACCAACAGCTCTGGGGAAGCCGGCGGCATTGCGCGCATCGATGCAACTGTTCAGAGCATCGATTTTCGCGGTGCTGATCCTGCGCGCGGTCGTCGTCACGGCAGCGCAGCCGGAACGCCTGCTGTCCCACTATACGCATCAGCGCTGGAGCGACGAGAGCGAGGCGCCCCGTCCGACATTCGCCCTTGCGCAGGACAGCCGCGGCTATCTCTGGGTCGCGGCTGCCGCCGGGCTGTTCCGGTTCGACGGCATCCGCTTCGAACAAGTGTCTGCCGGAATCGATCTGGTCGCGAACGGCGCCCCCTCGGCAATCCTGGTCCGCCGCGATGGCGACGTTTGGACGAATTTCGAACGCTCCGGCCGCTTTGCCGTCTATCGCGGAGGCCAGCTCCGATTCCTGAATGCTCCCTCTGCCCCGCACCGCGTGATGGCGATGCACGAGTCCTCCGACGGCACCGTCTGGGTCTTGACCGAGCGCGTCGGGGTTCCGCTGCTGCGATATCGGCGAGGGATCTGGACCCGCTTCGGCGCTGCCGCCGGCGCGCCACGCGACAACCCCTACAGCATGGTCGTGACCGGCGACGGCACCGTCTGGGTCTCCTTCACCGGATCGGTCGCGCGGCTCGCGCCAGGCGCAAGCCGGTTCGAATTCATCAAACGTGATTATCGCGCTTACGGGCGGCTGTCGCTCGATCCACAGGAGCGGGTGTGGATCACGGATCGCCACGGCACCTATCCCCTCACCGGACCCGATGGGCGAGGCCGTCCTCCTCGCCCGCGACACGCCTACCCGACCGATGCGGCACTTGTGCGCGGCCGGCCCATGTTCGACCGCGAAGGCAACTTCTGGATCGCAACCTACTATGACGGGCTGCAGCGTATCGCCCATCCGGATGCCCGCGGACCAGCCTCAGTCGCGCAGGGCCTTGAGCAGGTCGAACGCTATACCGTTCAGCAGGGCCTGTCGTCGAACGCTACAAGCCAGGTGTATCAGGACTCCGAAGGCAATGTCTGGGCGGCGACCGACAACGGCCTTGACCGCTTCTGGCCGGCAACGATCCGGTTCGCACCGCAACTGACGAAGCCCGCACCCTATGGCGACATATTGCTGCGCGCGTCAGACGGCTCGGTCTACATCGGAGAGGAGTCGACCGTCTATCGCGTTCGCCCCAATGGCGCCCCCGAGCCGATCTTCCGTACGGACATGGAGCCGCGAAGCCTGTGCGAGGCTCCCGACGGAGCGATTTGGATCGGTCTGCACAGGAACAAGAAGATCGTGATCTGGCGAAACGGCCGCGTTCGTGAACTGGCGCAACCGATCCCGCTTGGCTACACGGTCTACGACTGCGCGTTCGACAATGCAGGCGACTTTTGGGTCACGGCGTCCTTTGGCGGCATGGCTCGATGGCATCGCGGCCGTTGGGAAAGGATGTTCGGACCGTCCGGACCCGCGTTCCTGCCGAAGGGCATGATCACGGACGCTCAGCAGCGACTGATCGTGCATTGGAACGACAACATGATCAGCCGGATCGATGGTGCGCGCCGCACCGACGTCAAGATCCCGTTCGACGGCTATGCGCCTGACGATGTGACGCTTTACCGGCCCGCGGCGAACGAAATCTACGTTGCGGGACGGTTCGGCCTCGGCCGGATGCAGGCGGGCCAATTCCGAACCATCCCGGCGAAGCGGGTTCCCGAGTTCAGCGGCGTGAACGGGATCGTGCGCACGCCTTCCGGGGACAGTTGGCTGGCCAGCCCGGGCGGCATCCTGCGGGTGCGGACCGCTGATTTGGAACGCGCCTTCGATCGGCCTTGGGCAATTCCCGGGATGCAGATATTCGGCGCCCGGGACGGACTGCGCAGCCGCCCGCACTCGCACAGCCGCGCTTCGATCGTCCAAGGGGGCGATGGCCGGCTGTGGATCGCGGTCCAAGGCGGAACCCTGTGGCTCGACCCCAGGCAGGTAACCCGGAGCCGCATCCCTCCCGCGGTGGCGGTGAGCGCGTTGGTGGCCGACCGAGCCTACCGCGATCCAAAGGCTGTGACGCTTCCCCCCGGGACGCGAGATCTTCACGTCGATTTTTCGGTCTTCAGCTTTTCCAACCCGCGCGCGGCGCGTGTCCGCTATCGCGTCGATGGGCAGGACAGCGATTGGGTAGACGCCGGCAACCGCAGACAGGCTTTCTACACGAACCTATCTCCGGGACGATACCGGTTTCGTCTGGTCGCGGCGAATGACAACGGCGTCTGGAATCGCCGCGAGGCGACTGTCGACTTCGTGATCCCGCCCACTTTCGTGCAGTCGAACTGGTTCATAGCGCTTTGCGCGCTGCTTGCCGCGCTTTGCTTGTGGATCGCCTACAGAGTGCGCGTCGGCCAGATCGCGCGATCGCTTCGTGCAAGGCTTGAGGAGCGGCTCGGAGAGCGTGAGCGGATCGCCCGCGAATTGCATGACACGCTGCTGCAAGGAGTGCAGGGTCTGGTTCTGCGCTTCCAGTCGGTCGCCAACAAGATGCCGCCCGAAGAGGCATCCCGCGTGAAGCTCGACACGGCATTGCGTCGCGCCGACGAAGTGATCGTCGATGCGCGCAACCGCGTTCAGAACCTGCGTGCCTCGGATGCTCCTGCGGGATTGCCGGAGCTGCTGCGCTCGCGAGCAAGCGAGGCAGCGTTCGATCCGCCAATCCCGATCCGGATCGTGGTGGAGGGTCGTGCCCGCGAGGTCGACCCTCTGGTCGCAGTCGAGCTCGCCCGCATCGTCGACGAGGCGCTACTCAATGCGGCGCGACATGCGAAGGCTTCCTCGATCGAGATCATGTTGCGGTTCGGCCCCCGGCATCTTGGGCTCGAAGTCCGCGACGACGGCGTCGGCTTTTCCCGAAATGTTCTCGACCAGGGCCAAAAGGACGGTCACTTCGGTCTGGTCGGGATGAGGGAGAGGGCGGAGCGATTAGGGGGGGATTTCACGATAGAGTCGGATCCCGCGATCGGCGCCACGGTGGCAGTCACCCTGCCCGCCCGCATAGCCTACGCTGGCGGGGCGTCGAAGGGCCGATGGCCGGCGAGCCTATTCCGTAGAAGGGGAGACGCGGAGCATGTCTGAGCAACGGCCTATCCGCATACTTCTGGTCGATGACCACCCCGTGCTCCGCGACGGCGTCGCGTCGATACTCGAGGATTGCAGCGACATGTTGGTTGTGGGCGAGGCGAGTGACGGCGCGGAGGCAATTGCGCGCTTTCGGGAACTGCGTCCGGACGTAACGCTAATGGATCTGCAGATGCCCAACGTGGGAGGGCTCGAAGCGATCGTATCCATCCGCCAGGAGTTTCCCGACGCGCGCATCCTCGTCCTGACCACCTATGCCGGCGACGCGCAGGCAGTCCGCGCGCTGAAGGCGGGTGCGACCGGCTATCTGCTGAAGAGCAGCCTTCGGACCGAGATGCTCGACGCGATTCTCAACGTACACCGCGGGCGCCGCCATGTTCAGGGCGAGGTCGCATCCGAAATCGCCCAACACGTGCCCGATGAGCCGTTGACCGACCGGGAAATCGCGGTGCTGCGGCTGGTGGCGGAGGGCAAGGCCAACAAGGAGATTGCGCAAGCGCTTGAGCTCTCCGAGGAGACCATAAAAGCGCACCTCAAGAACATGTTCGCCAAGCTCGACGTCAGCGACCGAACCCACGCCGTGACGATCGCGGTGCGCCGAGGCATTATCGAACTCTGATCCGGGCTCAGAGAAGCGCCATCCCGCCGTCGACCCGAAGATTGATGCCAGTGATGAATGAGGCGGCTGGCGAGGCAAGGAACAAAGCGGCGCTTGCAAGCTCGTCAGGCTTGCCGAAGCGGCCGAGCGGAATTCCTGCCGCCATTCCCGCCTCGAAGGCCTCGCGGTCTTCCGGCGGAACGCCCAGCTTCTCCAGGATCGCCGTGTCGGTCGGGCCGGGGCTGAGCACGTTGACCCGGATCCCCCGGTCCTTGAACTCGACCGCCCAGTTGCGCGCAAAGGCTCCGATCGCGGCCTTGGTGCCCGCGTAGACGGCGTGGCCCGCCAGAACCTTTTCGCTGGCGAGCGATCCGACGAGGATGATCGCTCCCCCGTCCCGCAGGATCGGCGACATCGCCTTGACGCCGAAGAAGATCCCGCGGGCGTTCGTGGCGAACTGCCTGTCATAGTCGGCCAGGCTGACGTCGCTGGTATGCTGGATCGTATTGATGCCTGCATTCGCGACATAGATGTCGATTCGACCGAATCTCTCCGCGACTTGCTCCGCAGCGACTATGTGGTGGTCGGGATCGGCAACGTCGCCGACAATGGTCAGGGTGTCTGAGCCGATTTCCTTCGCAGCCGCCGCCAGCGCATCGGGGCGGCGACCGGAAATGGCCACCCTGCAGCCCTCGTGCCCGAAGGCGGCGGCGATCGCCTGGCCGATGCCGCTGCTGCCGCCAGTGACGAGGGCGGCCTTTCCGTCGAGAAGTCCCATATCATCGCCTCCGTCGCCTGGCCGAATATTGAGATTGCGTCAGAAAAGCGGAGGGCCGGACGGGTGAGATGCTCGCCTGCCAATTCGTTGGCCATGAGGCGAAATCGGAAAAAGCCTCATGTTCATCGTCTCCGTCGCGTCCGATTGACACGGCCCTCCAGTCGATTGCGCCGGCCCAAGGGGGCGTGAGCCGGCGCCAGGGTGGAGCATCCCCGCCGCTGCCCGCAGAGGGTGGTAGACGGTGGGCGCCGGGGATGCGGGGCGCTGATGGCGGATGGACGAGGTTGCGGACTAGCTGTCCCATGGAACAGCTGCGGCGACCCTTCGGCAGGGGATGGTGCGCCCTGCCATCAGCGCAGACGGCACGTCGCGCGGAGATGACCTATCCCTGCGATGTGGTCGACTGATGCTTCGGTCGAATAGCCCCGCTCGCACCGAGGCCGCATTGCTCACCCCGCAATGTTCACCACGGAGAATTATCATGCGCTCGCTCTTGGCCGGCCTCGCGGCAGCGGCCGCCCTGCTCGGCACGTCCGCCGCGGCGGGCGCGCCCCGCACGCCGAAGCCGACAATCGTCCTTGTTCACGGAGCCTTCGCCGACAGCACGAACTGGGGCGGCGTGATCTCTCGCCTGGAGCATGACGGCTATCCTGTCGTCGCCGCCGCCAATCCACTCCGTGGCGTTCGCAGCGACGCGGCGAGCGTCGCCACATTGGTGCGGTCGGTGCGCGGCCGGGTGGTCCTCGTCGGCCATTCCTACGGCGGGCCTGTCATCACCGAAGCCGCAAAGGGGAATGCCGAGGTCGTCGCGCTGGTCTATGTTGCCGGATTCCTGCCGCTGCCCGGGGAATCGAGCTTGTCACTCTCGAAGCAGTTCCCGGGGAGCACGCTCGGCGAGACGCTCCAGCCGGTCGCCCTGCCGGACGGTGACGAGGATCTTTACATCGCGCCGTCGAGATTCGGAGCGCAGTTTGCCGCAGACGTCCCTCCCGGCGAAGCTGCCATAATGGCTGCGGCTCAACGCCCCGTGACCCTTTCCGCGCTGGGTGAGCCCTCCACGGTCGCGACCTGGCAGACCCTGCCGAGCTACGTCGTCTACGGCTCGGCTGATCGTAACATTCCCGCGGCCGCGATGCGGTTCATGAGCGATCGCGCCCATGCGCGAAAGGTCGTCGAGATCCCGGGTGCCTCGCACGCGGTGATGGTTTCCCATCCGGCCGAGGTCGCGCAACTCATCGAGCAAGCGGCCTCGGCCAACTGAGGTATTGAACGATGGTTGGCCCTGCCCGCATTCTCCTCCAGACCACGATCGAACCCGCGGAAAACGATTGGCATATCGGCCGATTTTCGCTGTTGCGCGATTACCTCGCCTCCCTCGCCGGACCCGACGGCGGCCCGCTGTTCGAGGTGGTCGCCCGCGACCGAGAGGACGCGAGCGGACCTGATCCTGTCCTTTCGCAGATCGATCGCTCGGACTACGACGCGCTTTGGCTGTTCGCCGTCGATGTCGGCAATGGCCTGCACGCCGAAGATTGTGCCGCGATCGGCCGCTTTCGTCGTCGGGGGAGCGGGCTCCTGGTGGCCAGGGACCACATGGATCTGGGCTGTTCCGTCACGTCGATCCTGGGAGTTGGAAGCGCAAATCACTTCCACACCTGCAATCTGGACCCGGACGAAGAGCGACGTCGCGTCGACGATACCGGCACGCCCGCAATTCTCTGGCCCAACTTTCATTCGGGCCGGAACGGCGACGCGCAGCTGATCGCGCCGACCAGCCCCGTCCACCCTGTGCTGCTGGCCCCCGAGTTGGAGGGAGGTCTGGTCCGCTACCTTCCCGCTCACCCGCACGAGGGCGCGGTTTCAGCACCTGGCGATGATCCGAACGCGCGCGTGATCGCGATGGGGACCAGCCAAGCGACCGGAGCACGCTTCAACATCGCGGTCGCATTCTCACCATCGGAGGAGCTGGGGCCCGCATGGAGCGAGTCAACCTTCCACCACTTCGCCAGCTTCAACTGGGACCCGTCCGTGGGGTCGCCGGACTTCGTTTCGGAGCCGATCGGCGACACGTTGGCGACCATCCCCGGTGCGATGGACTCGGTCCAAGCCTACGTCAAAAATATCGCGCTCTGGCTTTGCGGCCGACTGCCTGATCGATCGAAGCAGGAGATGGACCAGCGGCTGGACGAGGCTTTGGAGGAGAGCTTTCCGGCAAGCGATCCGCCAGCCGTCGCCTGATGACGACGCGACGCTTCGCCCTCGCGCGGCGAGGAGGGGCAAGGGGTCGGGCCACCTATACGTCGGTATGGGAACGCCTCTTCCTTGACCTGATCGACCGCAAGCGGCGCTCGACCTAGCCGAAGGATGTCGGCGTCCGAGCCGGCATCAGGAGATACGAAATGAAGCTGGAACATATTCCGCAGCCCGGCGGCGCGGCTGTGGACCTCGTCCCGTCGCGCTATGCCGTCGAGATCGGCGATCTGGAGGTGATCGTGATCAGCGACGGCATCCTGCCGCTCCCGACGTCGACGATGTCGACCAACGTCGATCCCGACACCCGGACCGAATGGTTCAAGGAGCAGTTCCTCGGCCCCGACAAGTTCGATTGGGGTCTGAACGTCATGGTCGTTCGCACCAAGGACAAGGTCATTCTGGTCGACGCCGGCCTCGGCGGGCAGTTCGAAGGCTTCCCGCGTGCGGGTCTCCTCCCTCAACGGCTGGCGCCCGCCGGAATCGATATCGAATCGATCACGGACGTGATCGTCACCCACATGCACATGGATCACGTCGGCGGCCTGCTCGTCGATGAGGTGAAGCGGCGCCTTCGCCCCGATGTGCGGATACACGTCTCCGCGGCCGAGGTCGCATTCTGGAAGGCGCCGGACTTCTCGCGCACCGTCATGCCGGCGCCGATTCCGGACGTCCTGAAGTCCACCGCTGCCGAGTTCGCGAAGGAATATGGCAGCAGATTGATCATGTTCGAGGAGCGCACCGAGGTGGTGCCGGGCGTGATGGTCGAGCGGACCGGCGGACACACCCCCGGCCACAGCGTGGTGCGGGTTGCGTCCGGCGGCGACCAACTGGTCTTCGCGGGCGACGCGCTCTTCCCGGTAGCCTTCGATCATCCGGATTGGCAGAACGGCTTCGAGCACGACCCCGAGGCGGCTGTGGAGGTCCGCGTCCGCCTTCTGGACGAGCTTGCGGCAAGCCGTGGCCTGCTGGTGGCCACCCATTTGTCCTTCCCGTCAGTTGGCCGCGTCGCGAAGGAAGGCGAAGCATACCGCTGGATCCCGGCATTCTGGGATTACTGATCCGATCGATCGAGCCAATTATCCGCGCGGCGCCTCCGCATGGCGCCGCGCCAATACCCCGATAGGATCATCCGGCCTACGCGAAGGCGGGAGCGGCGACTTAACTGTCGCCACCGGGCTGACCTGCCAACGCGCCCTCGTTTGGTGTGGGCGGGGCATTAAAAGGCGGCCGACGAGGATCGACGGCCGCCCTGCATTTTGAACTGTCGCCGATGATTCAGTGCGCCGGGATAGCCACCGGTTTGTTGCGGTCCTTCAGCAAAACCACCAGGAACTTCGCCGGTCTCGTCCGGCTGGCGTTCCGGCCGATCGTGTGCACATCGTTCGGGCCTTCATAGAAGGTCTGGCCCGGCGTGAGAGTCACCGTCTTGCCACCGCGAACGCCCATGACGATCGAACCCTCCAACACGTAGACGAAAGCGTGAGCGTCGTGACGATGCACTGGATCGACGGAGCCCGGCGGATAGACGACCGTGAGCACCACCGCCTCCTTGCCGGGGTAGTCGGCAAGTTCCTTTGTCATCACCTGATTGACGATGGCGGCGGGCGCAATCTGCTTCGCCTCCGCGGTGTATGCCGATAGCAGCAGCACCGGTGTCAAAAGTTTCCAAGCGGCCTTTGTCATGTCCTCGTTCCTCGCCTGCGGAAGCGACGTGCGTCGCTCGCTGTTTGAAGCGAGAAACAGATCGGGGAGAAGGCGTATCGCCGCTACTGTGCGGAAGGATGCCATTCCTTGAGGATTGATTGATCGACCTATCCTTCGGGATAGGATCACGTCGATCGAGCCTCCGCTGGCCGGAGCGAGCGGCGTCGCTCCGCCCGGTCCTACCCTGCCACCTACGTCCAGCCGGGAGTCGGCTTTTCTGTTGGACAGGCTGGGAGCTGACGATCCGCCGGCGCGCATCGGACTCCAGCATTTTGTTTTACCACGATTTTCGAGCCGCCAGATGAGTCCACCTGGCTCCAAATCGCTCTACAGGCCCACTTGCTTCCGTTTCCGTGCGGCCGAATTTCACCAATTCCCGCCTTCACCGATTCGAGTGTGAACTGCCTTTTGAAGTGGATTGTCGCTTTTTAAGCATTCCAGAGCCGGATCAGACGTCGAGGTTGGCGACGTTCAGCGCGTTTTCCTGGATGAACTCGCGGCGCGGCTCGACCACGTCGCCCATCAGCCGGGTGAAGATCTCGTCGGCGACATCCGCCTGCGCGACCTCGACCCTGAGCATCGAGCGGTTGGACGGATCGAGCGTGGTCTCCCAGAGCTGCTCGGCATTCATTTCGCCCAGCCCCTTGTAGCGCGCGATCGCGGTGCCCTTGCGCCCGGCGGCGAGCACCGCCTCGAGCAGTTCGGACGGGCGCGCGATGCGCTTGACCGCCTTGCTGTCGGCGACCGGCGCGTCGTTGTCGCCGTCCTCGGGCGCCTCGTCCGCCGGAGCCTGGCCGATCGGCACCAATTTGCCGACCGCGGCGTAGCTGTCCGCCTGCTCGGCGGCGAGCGTGTGCAACTTCCGCGCCTCGGCCGAATGGGTGAAGGCCGAATCGACCACATGATGATCGGTCACGCCGCGCCAGATGCGGCGGGCATGATAGCCGCCTTCCTGGCTCGCTTCGACCTCCCAACGGGCTTCCGGGTCGGCGCGGTTGAGCCATCCGGCGACGCGGCTCGCCACCGCGCCATAATCCTTGAGGTTCGGGTCGAGCGCGCCCGCCAGCGCAAGCGCCTCGATCAAATCGTAGGAATAACGGCGCGGCACATAGGCCATCAGCCGCGCCATGCGCTGCGCATGCTCGACCAGCGCGCGCAGATCATTGCCCGAACGCTGCGCGCCGCCGCTGTCCAGCATCACCCCCGACAGGCCATTGTCGAGCAGATAGGCATCGAGCGCGGCCTGGTCCTTGAGATAGGTCTCCGACCGGCTTTTGGTCACCTTGAAGAGCGGCGGCTGGGCGATGAAGAGATGCCCGCGCTCGATGATATCCGGCATGTGCCGGTAGAAGAAGGTCAGCAGCAGGGTGCGGATATGCGCGCCGTCGACGTCGGCGTCCGTCATGATCACGATCTTGTGATAGCGGAGCTTCTCGATGTTGAAATCGTCGCGGCCGATGCCGGTGCCGAGCGCCTGGATCAGCGTGCCCACTTCCTTGGACGACAGCATGCGGTCGAAGCGCGCGCGCTCAACGTTCAAGATCTTGCCCTTGAGCGGCAGGATCGCCTGCGTATTGCGGTCGCGGCCCTGCTTGGCCGACCCGCCGGCCGAGTCGCCCTCGACCAGGAAGAGTTCGGACTTGGCGGGATCGCGCTCCTGGCAGTCGGCAAGCTTGCCGGGGAGCGAGGCTATGCCCATCACGCTCTTGCGGCTGGCCTCGCGCGCCTTGCGCGCGGCTTCGCGCGCGGCGGCGGCGTCGATGATCTTCTGGATGATCGATCGCGCGTGCTGGGGATTCTCCTCCAGCCATTCGGCCAATTTGTCCGCCATCAGGCTTTCGAGCGGCTGACGCACCTCGCTGCTGACCAGCTTGTCCTTGGTCTGGCTGCCGAACTTGGGATCGGGCAATTTGACCGACACGATCGCGGTCAGGCCCTCGCGCATATCGTCGCCGGTCAGGCTGACCTTCTCGCGCTTCATCATGCCGGACTTGTCGGCATAAGCATTGAGCGTGCGCGTCAGCGCCGCGCGGAAGGCGGCCAGGTGCGTGCCGCCGTCGCGCTGCGGGATGTTGTTGGTGAAGCAGAGCGTCTGCTCATAATAGCTGTCATTCCATTCCAGCGCGACATCGATGCCGATATCGTCGCGCTGGCCGTGGACCGAGATCGGATCGGGGAAGAGCGGGGTCTTGGCGCGATCCAGATATTTGACGAAGGCCGCGATGCCGCCTTCGTAGAACAATTCGTGCTCGACGCGCTCGGCATGGCGGGCGTCGACCAGGAAGATACGCACGCCCGAATTGAGGAAAGCGAGCTCGCGATAGCGGTGCTCGAGCTTCTCGAAATCGAACTCGGTGATCTTGAAGGTGGCAGGGCTCGGCAGGAAGGTGACCTTGGTGCCCTTCTTGCCCTCGGGCGCAGGGCCGACGACCTTGAGCGGCGCGACCGCATCGCCATGCGCGAAGCGCATGTAATGTTCTTCGCCGTCGCGCCAGATCGTCAGGTCGAGGAATTCGCTGAGCGCGTTCACCACCGACACGCCGACGCCGTGCAGGCCGCCTGAGACCTTATAGGCATTGTCGTCGGAGGTATTCTCGAACTTACCGCCGGCATGGAGCTGGGTCATGATGACCTCGGCCGCCGATACGCCTTCCTCGGGGTGGATACCGGTCGGGATGCCGCGCCCATTATCCTCGACCGAGACCGATCCGTCCGGGTTCAGGGTGATGACGATCTTGTCGCAATGGCCGGCCAGCGCCTCGTCGATCGCATTGTCCGACACCTCGAACACCATATGGTGGAGGCCCGATCCGTCGTCGGTATCGCCGATATACATGCCCGGGCGCTTGCGCACCGCATCGAGGCCCTTCAGCACCTTGATCGAGGAGGCGCCGTATTCGTTTTCTTCCGGGGTGGTTGCCATAGCGAGCATATAGGGAATCACTGCCCGAAACCCAAGCAAAATGGGTCGGGAATCCACAGCGAATTGGGCTTCCCACCGGCTGTAACCTTGAAGTCGTCACCCCAGCGAAAGCTGGGGTCTATCTCCTGACCGGCTCGCCCTGGGCTGTGGTGGGAGATGGATGCCAGCTTGGCTCGGGTCCCAGCAAAATGGTATTTTGCTGGGTGCCCTCCTGGCATGACGTTCAATTTAGGACGGTTTCGAGAAACTCGTCGATCCGGCCCAGCACGGCCAATCGCCGCTCGTCGGCCTCGCGCAGCAACTCGTGCCCGCTCCCCGAGAACGTGGCCAATTCCGCCTCCGGCAACCTGCCCGCCACACGCCGGATCGCGCCCACATCCACGATCGGATCGTGCTCCGAAGCGAGCAGCAGCACGGGGATCCGCACGGACGCCAGGTCCGCGCGCCGCAGCCGCGCGATCGACCTGCGTGCGGCGCGGACCCAACCCCAGCTTGGCGGGCCCGAGGCGATCTCCGGCTTGTTGGCCTTCCACCAGGCCTTGTCGGCGCGCCGTTCCGGACAGGAGGTCATGCGTCCGCCGACGTCGCCCATGTCGCCTTGCCATACCCGCCGCTCCGAATGACCGAGCAGTTCGGCCATGGCCGCAGCCAAGCCAAGACCCCAGCCGGGGATCTGCTTCACCCTGATGTCGATCATCGGCGAGGACAGGATCGCCGCATCCACTCCCACCAGACGCCGCGCGAGCACGCGCAGCGCGAGATGCGCCCCCATCGAATGCGCGACGATGACGTGCGGTCCGGGGGTCGCGGGGCTCCATTCGGCGATGAAGCGGCC
>Ga0207698_10000281_pt1 | contig 30940 bp, 31 predicted proteins | sample KBSCornC22_FD_184298 | JGI IMG/M metagenome (GOLD analysis project Ga0207698, IMG submission 184298) | Corn rhizosphere microbial communities from Kellogg Biological Station, Michigan, USA - KBS Corn C2-2 (SPAdes) (version 2) | ecosystem: Host-associated > Plants > Roots > Rhizosphere > Soil ... | reverse complement strand
GGGCACCGATCCTCGATCATCCTCGCCAGGCTGATGCCGTCCAGACCGGGCATGGCGATGTCGAGCAGCACCAGGTCGGGCCGCTTGGCTTCGATCAACGCCAGCGCCGCGTCGCCGTCGCCCGCCGCACCGACGATGCTGAGTTCCGGAATATCGGCGCCCATCATCTCCAGCCGCTCGATCGCGAGCGGCTCGTCATCCACGACCAGCGCGGTCAGCGGCGGCTCAGCGGCCATGGCCGAGCGGCATGCTGATCCGTGCCCGATACCCTTGCCCCGGCACCGGTCGCGCGTCGAGATCAGCTGCCTCGCCAAAGCGGGCCGCGAGGCGATCGCGAACATTGCGCAGGCCCAGTCCCCCGCCGGGCCGGCCCGCGCCGCGGGCACCGTCGCCATCATCCTCCACGCTGAGCAGGATATGCCCGGGCTGGTTGCGCGCGGTGATGCGGATCGTCACTCGGCCACGCGAACAGGCGACGCCATGCCGCACCGCATTCTCGACCAGAGGTTGGAGGATCAGCGCCGGCACGCAGACCGACAGCAGCGCGTCGGGAATGTCGATCGCAACCGCGAGCCGTTCGGGAAAGCGCACCGTCTCGATATCGAGATAGAGCTGCTGGAGATAGATTTCCTCGGACAGCGGCACGTCCGCCGCCGGATCGCCCGCCAGGCTGGTGCGGAAGAATGCGGCGAGATTGCCGATCATCCGTTCCGCGGCCTCGCGGCGTTCGCCCATCACCAGCGACGACAGCGAATTGAGCGTGTTGAACAGGAAATGCGGATTGATCTGATAGCGCAGCGCCCGCAATTCGGCGGTCTGCGCGGCGGCCCGCAGCGCCGCGGCGCGCCGCTCGAGCGCGCCTATCTCCACGCCATGGCAGAGCAGCAGATAAAGGGCAGCCCAGGTTGCGAAGTAGAAATAGCCATCGACCGCATCGCCGGTAATCGCGACCATCGGTGCCATATCGGCATCGGCCGAGTTCGGGGCAAGCAACTGAAGGACGCCGCGGCTATCCTGTCCCTCGGCAAGTGCCGTGATATTGCCGAGCAGACCGGTATCGAAGATCGTATAATGTACGGCGGCGAAGACGAAGGCGGCCGGTACCGCCAACAACGCGGCCGCGATGATATTGCGCCGAAAGGTGGAGGCGGTCGCGCGGCGCAGCACCAGATAGAGCAGGACCATGGTTCCGGCGCTGATCAGCGTGACGATCGCGCGCTGGCCGAGCGCCGCCAGCACAGCATCGCCATCCTTCACCACGAACGAGCGCAACGTGACGATCGAGAAATAGAAGGCCCAGAAAGCGGCGATCGAAGCCAGGGCCACTCTGGGGCGCAACATGGCGTCGTCGTCCTTTTCCATGGCTTATCCTAGCCGCGACCTGTCCCCGCCGGAAAGGGCCCGGGGCACGGCACTCCCACGCTCGTCGAAGCCTTTCCGCCGTTGGTCGAATGACGGTCGCGACCCCGCGGCCGACCCGCCACCCGCCGTCCGGGAGCCGTGGACCATCCGGCTCGGCGGGAAGCGACATGAAGCAAATTCCGAATGGGATCGGGCTCTTTTTTGCGGCGGCGGCGTCCCTGCCGAGCCCGGTCGGGGCGCAGCGGGTCAACGACAATGCGGTGGCGCAGGCCGCGGACGCGTTCGGGATCAATGTCGGCGGGGAAAATCTGGGGCTTTACGATCCAGGCAACGTGCGCGGCTTCTCGCCGACGGCGGCCGGCAATATCCGCGTCGATGGCCTGTATGTCGACCGCACCGGGAATATGACCAGCCGCCTGGTCAATGGATATCGCATCTTCGTCGGCGCGTCGGTGCTCGGCCATCCCTTCCCCGCGCCGAGCGGCATCGCCGACTATACGATCCGCAAGCCGGGCGAGCACGATATCCTGTCGGTCGCCGCCAATGTCGATGACTGGGGCAGCCGTTTCGTCGAGCTGGACGCGCAATTGCACCGCGTGCTGCCGGGCCTCGGCCTCGCCGGCGGCATGGGGCTTTATCGTTACGACCAATGGTATGGCGGAACCTCGCACACCTTCTCGTCCGCGCTGAGCGGGCGCTGGAAGCCGGGTTCGGGGCTCGAGATCCTTCCCTTCTGGAGCCGGATCGACGATTCGCGCGACGAAGGGCTGCCGACCCTGCTGCTGCAAGCCGATGCGCATCCTCCGCGGACGGGACACGCGCATCGCTTCGTCGGCCAGCATTGGGCCAAGGCGCGCGAGCTCGTCTACAATGAAGGCGTGATCGCCAATGCGGCGATGGGCCAATGGCAGCTTCGCGCCAGCGTGTTCCGATCGATCCACGACATCCCGATCTCCTATTCGCCACTCTTCCTCGCCAATGACGATGCGCCGGTCGCCGCGCGATCGATGATCGCCGAACGCAATCAATCGAGCAACGCGACCAGCGGCGAGGTGCAGCTGTCGCGCAGCTTTTCGGAAGGCAAGCGACGGCATCTTTTCTATCTCGCCGCCTGGGGCCGCGACCACCGTCGCGCTTATGGCGCATCCGATGTTGCGGATCTGACGCCCGGGCCGATCGATGCGCCGGCCTTCGTCGCCGAGCCCGATTTCCATTTCGGTGCGCAAACGCACGATCATGTCCGCCAGCTTACCGTCGGCCTTGCCTATGAAGGCCTGTGGACCGGGGTCGGAGTGCTCAATCTGGGCATCCAGAAGACGGCCTATCAAAAGACGGTCGCCGCCCCGACCGGTGAGCTGCCAAAGTCGAGCGACCGGCCGTGGCTGTTCAACGCCTCGTTCGGGCTGCAGCTCCTGCCCAGGCTGATGCTCTATTCGGGGATCAGCCGCGGGCTGGAGGAAAGCGATGTCGCACCCGCGGTTGCGACCAATCGCAGCGAAGCCCCGCCGGCGATCCGGACCAGGCAGGTCGATGCGGGGCTGCGCTGGACGATCGCGCCCGCCATGACCCTGGTCGCCGGCGCCTTCCGGATCGAGAAGCCTTATTACGGGCTCGATCACGATCGCATGTTCCGTCAGCTTGGCCGCATCCGCCATCAGGGGTTGGAACTCTCGCTCGCCGGCAGCCCGCTCAAGGGGCTGAGCATTGTCGGCGGCGCGGTGCGGCTGGACGCCAGCGTGGCGGGGCACGAGGTGAACTCGGGCCGGGTCGGACGACGGCCGGTCGGATCGTCGCCGCTGACGGTCATCGCCAGCGCGGACTATCGCCTGCCCGCATGGCAGGCGCTTTCGGTCGACGCCAATTTCGAACGCGACGGCAGGCGCATCGCCACGGTCGACGACCGGCTGCACCTGCCATCGCGCGCGCTGCTCGACCTGGGCCTGCGCTATCGGCTCAGCGTGCTGGCCAAGCCCGCGGTGCTGCGATTGCAGGTCCAGAATGTCACCAACAGCTTCAGCTGGGACGTGGCCGGCAGCGGCGCATTGCAGGTCCACCAGCCGCGCCAAGCCTCGGCCAAGCTGAGCGTCGACTTCTGAACGCGGCTGCCGGCGACCGGCGTGCGCGTCACACCAGTCGGTTGCGCGCGATCAGTTCCTTGTACCAGGCGGCGCTCAATTTCGGGATCCGCTTCTGCGTCGCGAAATCCACATAATGGATGCCGAAGCGCTTGGTATAGCCGTCGGCCCATTCGAAATTGTCCATCAGGCTCCACAGGAAATAGCCTTTGACGGGATAGCCTTCGGCGGTCGCGCGATGGAGCTGGGTCAGGTAATTGCGCAGGTACATGACACGGTCGCTGTCATCGACGCGGCCCTGCACGATCGGATCGTCGGCCGAACAGCCATTTTCCGAAATGTAGAGCGTCTTCGGCCCCCACAATTCGCTCGCCAGGCGCGGGCCCCAATAGAGCGCCTCCGGCCCGACATAGAGCCAGGGCGACGCCATGCGCGGGCTCTGCTCATAATGGGGCAGGATGACATAGCCCTTGGGCGCGGACGCGTCGGCGCGGACATAATTGGGCGTGTAGATATTGAGCGCGACGAAATCGAGCGGGCTGGAAATCGCCGCCATGTCGCCGGCCTGGACCTTGGGCGCGGCGGCCCCCTGCTCGCCCAGGTAGGAATCGAGATATTTGCCTTCCATGATCGCGGTCAGGAACATGGCATTCTCTTCGCGCATCGCCTTTTTGGTCGCGGCGATATGCTCGTCCGTCTCGATCGCGGGCGTGAAGATGGTGGTGTTGTCGGCAAGGCCCACCTGCGCCCCCGACGCATGCGCGCGGATCGCCCGCACCGCCAGGCCATGCGCCAGCACGCCATGGTGCCGTACCTGGTTCACGCCGGCGGGGGGCAATTTAAGCCCCGGCGCGTGCTGCCCTTGCGCATGGCTCAAATCGGTGAAGCAGCGCAGTTCGTTGACCGTCATGAAATTCTTGACGCGGTCGCCCAATTTACCCGCCATGAAACCGGCATAATCGGCGAAGGCGAGCGCGGTGTCGCGATTCTGCCAGCCGCCCGGAAGCGCCGCCGGCAGATCCCAGTGGAACATGGTGACGTAGGGCTCGATCCCGTTCTCGAGCAGATTGTCGACCACCTTGTTATAATGATCGACACCCTTCTGGTTGGGCTGGCCGCGGCCGTCGGGGAAGATGCGCGACCAGGCGAGCGACATGCGATACATCGCCACGCCCAGGTTCTTCAGCAGCTGCGTATCTTCGGCGTAGCGATGATAGGAATCGCACGCGACGTCACCCGTATCGCCGTTCGCGACCTTGCCGGGCGTATGCGAGAAGATGTCCCAATTGGTCGGCCCGCGTCCGTCTTCCTTCGCCGCGCCCTCGATCTGGTAGGCGGCGGTGGCGCAGCCCCATTTGAAGCCTTGCGGAAAGCTCAGGTCGGTCGGCGCCGCCTTGGCCGCCGTCGTCGTGCCGCCGGCGGCGAGCGCGGTCGCGGCACCGAGGGCCTTTCCGATCTCGCGGCGATTATATGTGGTCATGCCCCTCTCCCGATGATTTCGGGGGTCTGCTTATCACCTCCGCCAAGGAGCGCGAGCGGCAAAAGTGACGGAAATGCACGGCCGGTCGCATGATAACGTTTCCATTGAATATCGGTCGGAAAATCGCCGCGCCGAGCGGCCCGATAATTGCCGCGACCACGCACAAATCTTTCTGAATGCCGGCTGCCAATGTCGTTCACGCCGGGCGCATCCGACTCGGCGTAGACCTGCTTCGTCCCGAGGCATCGGGCCGATGAGGAGAGAGTAGATGCGTACCAAATTGGCGATTGCCGCGGCCGCTGCCCTGACGGCGATCGGCCTGCCCGCTGCGGCGCAGGCGCAATATTATGACCGCTCCGGCTATAGCGCCGATTACAATTACGATTACGGCCGCAGCTATTATGGCGATTATCGCCATCATGATTGGCGCGACCGTGAGCGTTGGGAGCACCACCGCGAACGCGAGGCGCGTCGCGCCCACCGTCGCTGGGAGCGCGAGCACCGCTATTACGACCGCTACGATTACTATCGCTAACCTATGGACCTGGTCCGGCGCCGGTCCGTCGATCGGCCCCCGGGCGGGACTAAGCGCTCTGCGCTCCAGAACGTTGTTTTACCGCGATTTTCGAGCCACCACATGATTCCATCTGGCTCCAAATCGCTCAAGTTCGAGAAAGGATTGATGCCATGAAGACCATGCTTATCGCGGCCGGCGCTGCTTCGCTGGCATTCGCGGCCGCCCCGGCCTCGGCGCAGAGCGCAGGCCATATCTTGCGGGGTGCTGCGATTGGTGCGGGCGGCGGCGCCCTATTGGGAGCGGTCGTCCCTGGCCTTTCGGTCGGCAACGGCGCGCTGATCGGCGCGGCGGCGGGTGGCCTCTACAATACGCTGCACCACAGCCACCATTATTATCGCTACCGGCACAGCCGCTATTATTACTATCACGGTCACCACTACCGCCGCTGATGCAAAAAAAGGGGCGCCTGACCGGCGCCCCTTTCCGTGACTGCGATGGAAGGGCGCCATTCGGCGCCCTTCGCGTATCAGCGGCAGCGAACGTCGCTGTTCTGATCGATCGCCTTGCCCGCGAGCGCGCCGAGCGCACCGCCGATCAGCGTGCCGGCGACGCGATTATGCCCACCGTCGATGATGTTGCCGAGCAGCCCGCCACCGGCCGCGCCGACGATCAGTCCCGTGGTGCCGTCGCTCCGCTTGCAATAATAACGGCCGTCGGACCCGCGATACACCTCGTCGGAGGCCGTCAGCCGTCGTTCGGGATAGTCGCCTTGGCGGTAGTAGCGTGATGCATCATAATCAGTGGCGAAATTGCCCCCAGGCGCATTGCCATAGCCATAGCCATAGCCATAACCGTCACCGCCATTATGGCGCTGCCAGCGGATCCGCTGGCTCAGCTGATCGAGCTGGCTCTGGATATAATCATAGTCCGACTGGGTGAGACGACCGTGATGTCGGTAGCGCATCTGGTCCGCGGTGCGGCGGATCCGGCTCAGCTCATAACGCGAGCGGCGCGCCTCGCGCCGGTCGAGGCTGCCGTCGGCTATGCCGCGATCGATCCGGCGCTGCAGGAAGTCGATCCGCTGATAGGGATCGGTCGGCGCATCGCGCCAGAAGGCGTTGCGATCCCAGCCATTGGGACCATTCCAGGGCTGCGCGGCTGCGGGCAGCGTGCCGACCATGGTCAGCGCTGCGAGCGCCGCCATGGAGGCGGTCAATGATTTGATTTTCATCGTTCGTCTCCTCTTGCTCCCGCCATCTCGAGGGGCGGGACGAGGAGTCCAACCGACCAAAAACCAAAATGGTGCCATCGTCGTAAGGGTTGCGGGGCCTGGCTGTTGGCCAAGGCGGCTGGTTGCCGCAACGCATCTCATCCGATCATCAAGACGCTTGCCCCTCACGGATTCGCTCCGGCAGAGGGGATCCGAATGACCACCAATATCGACATGGGATCGGGCGCCGGCGGCGACCCCGCGGGCATGGACCTGGAGGAATTGCTCGCCAGCCGGTTGCTGGTCCAGGGCAATTCGGGATCGGGCAAGTCGCACCTGCTGCGCCGCCTGCTCGAGCAGAGCGCGGGCCTGGTGCAGCAGGTGGTGATCGATCCCGAAGGCGACTTCGTCAGCCTGGCCGAACGCTTCGGCCATCTCGTGATCGAGGCGGCGGATTATACCGAGGCGGAATCGGCCAGCATCGCCGCGCGCGTACGCGAGCATCGCGTCTCGGTGGTGCTCAATCTGGAGGGACTCGAAGTCGACGCGCAATTGCGCTGCGCCGGCACCTTCCTCAATCGCCTGTTCGATGCGCCGCGCGACCAATGGTATCCGGTGCTGGTGGTGGTCGACGAAGCGCAATTGTTCGCGCCTGCCGCCGCCGGCGAGGTCGGGGAAGAGGCGCGCCGGGTGTCCTTGGCCGCAATGACCAACCTGATGTGCCGCGGCCGCAAGCGCGGGCTCGCCGGCGTGATCGCGACCCAGCGCCTGGCCAAGCTCGCCAAGAATGTCGCGGCCGAAGCCTCCAACTTCCTGATGGGGCGCACCTTCCTCGACATCGACATGGCGCGGGCCGCCGATCTGCTCGGCATGGAGCGGCGCCAGGCGGAGCAGATTCGCGATCTGGAACGCGGGCAGTTCCTCGCGCTGGGGCCCGCGGTCGCGAGGCGCCCGATCCTGGTGCGGATCGGCGCGGTGCAGACCGGCGGACGCGGTGCGGCGCCCAGCCTCAAGCCGCTGCCGACGCTCGGCGCGCAGGATGCGCAGGCGCTGTTGTTCGATGGCCTCGAAGAGGCGCCGCCACCCCCTCCTCCACCCCCGCCGGCCGAGCCGGTCGAGCATCTGCTCCAGCGGATCGACGAGGCCGATCCCGACATGGCGGCGCCCACGACGGACGCGGACGCGCCCGATCCGTGGCCGATCATTGATGCGGTGCTGCGCGACATCGTCGCGGACGAGGATGCCGCGCTGAGTGCGCCGGGCTCGCTCTATCAGGATTTCGCGTTGCGCTGCCGGATGCAGGGCGTGCCGAAGGCACCGCTCGCGCCGCCGGAATTCGCGCGACGGCTGGCGCTGGCGCGGGCCGGGCTCTTCTCGGACGATCTCGCCGACGAGGGCTGGGCGGCGGCGCTCCGGCTGGCGCAGCAGGTGCCGGAGGATATGCTGGGCGTGTTCATGCTGATGGCGCGCGCCGCCCGTGAAGGCGCACCCTGCCCCTCCGAGGACGAGATCGCCCGCGTCTACGGCACCAGCTCGCTCGGCCGCGCACGCCGGCTGCTCGGCTATATGGAGAGCAAGAATTATCTCGCGCTGCGGGTCGATCTGCGCGGACGGCGCACCGCCGCCATCCCGAGCCTCGGCTGGACCACCGCGCCGGAAGAGACCGCCGTCGCCTGATCGGCCGCCTCCCGGAAAAAATTTTCCAGGCGCCCGGTCGAATCCGTTTCGCCTCGCCCGTCTCCGCTATGATCCCGCTCGACCTTGCCGAAGGCGAAGTGGAAAAAGGCTGGCTCCGCGCGCGGCAGAGCCGGTTGGACGGCTGACGTCGCTGGTCCGGGGTGGTCCTGCGCCGGATCGCCTCATCCTTTTCCCGATCGGCGCGTTGCCGCGCTCAGGACAAGGAGCCGGATCATGTTCGCGGATTATAAGGAGCCCGTCCCGGGCGATCGGTCGCACGTCAATGTCGAGCAACCCGAAGACATGCTCTACTGGACGAACGCGTTCGACGTCGACGAACCGACGCTGAGGGGCGCCATTCAGGCGGTCGGCGACCTGCCCGACGACGTGAGGGACTATTTAGCCTCGCGCAAGGCATCGCAGGCCGCCTGACGATCAGCCGGCCGCGCCGTTACGATGTTGGGCCGGGTCAGCAGATCGGTGAGCGCAGTGACGATGCGCGTCATGACGAAAGGCTTCTGCATCACCACGCTGTGCGCCACCCCTTCCCTGTGCCAATCGCCCGCACTATCCCCGGTCATGTAAACCACCGCAATTTCAGGATGTGTCCGCCGCGCATGCCGTGCCACTTCCCATCCGTTGGGACCTTGGCCGAGCCGGATATCGGTGACCAGACCCGAAAGATCGGGCGCAAGGCGGGACATCAGATCGAGAGCATCGAGACCGCATCGCGCCACGTGGACGTGGTAACCGGCATGTTCCAAAGCATCATGCGCGACTTCCAGGATGAGATGTTCATCCTCGACCAGTAAAATCTCGAACGAAGCATTCAACGCAACTTTACCCCTCTCCGGAAAGATAGTTGCGGAAAAACAAGAGGCTATATGGCAAAATGGCCACTATCGGACGGTCAGGCTCGCCAAATCATCATGGGAACTAAAGAGTCCGTCCGAAGTTTGGCGGCGGAGAGTTGGTAGCGCGGGCTTTCGCAAGATGCTGGACATTGCACCGTATCGGCACATGCCGATCCGCTTGCCTCAAGCCGAGGCGATCCGTCGCGCGATTGCGGAAAAAGCGGCCGAATCCGCGGCGGGACCGGTCGACCATTTTCTCGATCTGATTGGCCCGGTGGAACCGGCGCTTGGGCGCGGCGCCTGGCCGGAAACCGCCTGGCGGCTGGCTTATTACCAAGGCACGCGCGACGAACATGAAGCGATCGAGCGCGCGGTCGGCCATGTTCAACGCGCCACGCCCCTGATGCGCGTCAGCTAGCGCGATTTGGCGCCAGACGGGACTCATTTGGCGGTTCGAAAACTCCAATAAAACAACACCCTATGGCGTCGCGGAACGGTGGAAGCCGGTCTGCCGCAAGGACCGACGCGATACCGGAACTCGGCCCAAATCGCGCGATCCGATACACGGGAACCCCGTGTCGGGCGGCCCGTTACGCAGCCGTTCGAATGGAGCCAACTCGAAAGGTTCATCATGCTCGGCACGATCCTGATTATCATCCTGATCCTGTTCCTGATCGGCGCCCTGCCCACCTGGGGGCATAGCCGCAGCTGGGGTTATGGCCCCTCGGGCGGACTGGGCCTTGTGCTGATCATTATCGTGATATTGGTGCTGCTCGGACGCATCTGAGATTCGCGAAAAAGGGGGAGGCCGGTGGCACGATATCTGATGGTCATAGGGGCGGCGCTGGCCACGTTCGGCACGGCCGCGCCGGTCCTGGCGCAAAGCGTCGACAACGACGTGCGCTGCCTGCTCGCCGCCAACGTCTTTGCGCGGCAGGAGAAGGAGCCCGCCAAGAAACAGCTGGCGGTCGCCGCTTCTCTTTTCTACCTGGGTCGCCTCGACGCGCGAATGTCGATCGAGCGGCTCAAGGCGGCGATGCTGGTCCAGGCCAAGGCGATGCCGGCCTCGAGCCTGGGCCCGACCATGACCGCGTGCGCAAAGCATCTGTTGGAGCTCAATGTACCCGCCGCCGGGCAGCCAGCCCCGGCCCCGTCGAAACCCAAATAGGGACGACGGCTTCCTCACGCGCTTCACGCCCGCGCGCCGGCTTGGCGGGTGCGCCGGCTCGCTCTCGCGCCAGCTCGAACGCACGCGATCGAGCGCCGCGAACGGATGGTGGCTCGGCGCTTGGCGGATTGGCGGTACAGGCCTAAGCGGGACATATGCTTATGTCTGCCGCCCCGTCGCGCCCCTGGCGCCGCGAAACGGTCGCGACCCTGCGGTTGGCGGGGCCGCTCGTGCTCACCAACCTCACGCAGGCGGGAATCCAGGCGACCGACGTGGTGCTGCTGGGGTGGCTTGGGCCCCGCAGCCTGGCGGCGGGCGCGCTCGGATCGAATCTTTATATCGCCTTCCTGATCTTCGGCATGGGGCTGGTGACCGCGGCCTCGCCGCTGTTGAGCCGGCGGATCGGCGCCATGCCCCACAGCGTGCGCGACGTACGCCGCACCGTGCGTCAGACGATGTGGGCGGCGGTGACGCTGGCGGTGCCTGTCATGCTGCTGCTGTGGCACGCCGAAGGCCTGCTGATCCTGCTGGGGCAGGACCCGCAGCTGGCCGCGCAGGCGGCGCAGTTCGTGCGCGCGCTCGAATGGGGGTTCGTGCCGGCCCTCTTCTACCTGGTATTGCGCGCTTATGTCGCAGCGCTCGAGCGGCCGGCCTGGTCGCTGCTGATCGGGGCGTTCGGGGTGCTGTTCAACGCCTGCCTCAATTACAGCCTGATCTTCGGCGCGATGGGCTTGCCCCGGCTGGGGCTGGTCGGTGCGGGCATCGGTAGCGCGATCACGCAGACGATGATGTTCGCAGGCCTTGCGATCGTGGTCGGCCGTCACCGCCGCTTCCGGCGCTATCGCCTGTTCGGCCATTTCTGGCGCGCCGACTGGCCCCGTTATGCCACCGTGTGGCGGCTGGGCGCGCCGATCGCGATGACGCTGGGGCTGGAGGTGACGATCTTCAATGCCGCGGTCTTCCTGATGGGGCTGGTGGGCACCGCCGCGCTGGCGGCCCATGCGGTCGCGATCCAGATTGCGAGCTTCACCTTCATGGTCCCGCTTGGCCTGTCGCAGGCGGCGACGGTGCGCGTCGGGCTGGCGCTTGGCCGGCGCGACATCGCCGGCATCAGCCGCGCCGGCTGGACCGCCTGGATCCTGGGCGTAGGCTTCATGACGCTGACGGCCTGCTTGCTCTGGACGATCCCGCGCCCGATCGTCGGCCTGTTCCTCGACACGCGCAGCCCTGCTGACGCGGAGGTGGTGCGGCTGGCGATCGCCTTCCTCGGCATTGCCGCCTTGTTCCAGATCGTCGACGGCGCGCAGGCGGTGGGCGCGGGCATGCTGCGCGGGCTGCACGACACCAAGATCCCGATGCTGTTCGCCGCCTTCGGCTATTGGGTGGTCGGATTGGCGGTCGCCTTGTGGCTCGGCTTCCATCTCGGCTGGGGCGGGGTCGGGATCTGGATCGGGCTGGCGAGCGGGCTGGCGGTCGTGGCGGTTCTGATGCTGGCGCGCTGGATCCGACGCGATCGGATCGGGCTGGTGGGACAAACGGACTGATGGCGAAGGAAACGCGCGCGACAAGGGCGCTGATGCAGGCCGGCGCGGCCTTCTCGGTTCATGCCTATGATTATGATCCCGCTGCCGATCATATCGGCATGCAGGCGGCGGACGCGCTGGGCGAGCCGCCCGCGCGCGTGCTCAAGACGCTGATGGTGCTGGTCGACGGCAAGCCCGCATGCGCGATCGTGCCGTCGGACGCGCAGGTGGCAATGAAGAAGCTCGCCGCCGCCTTGGGCGGCAAGGCGGCGGAGATGATGAAGCCCGCCGATGCCGAGCGGATCACCGGCTACAAGGTCGGCGGGATCAGCCCGTTCGGGCAGATGCGCCGCCTGGCCGTCGCGATCGAGGCGGCGGCGCTGGGCCAGGCCTATGTCTATCTGAACGGGGGCCAGCGCGGGCTGCAGGTGCGGATCGATCCGCGCGAGGCGGCCCGGATCCTCGATGCGCGGATTGCCGCGATCGCCGCCTGACGGGCCGTGGGCCATTCATGGTTACCCGATCGTAAAACCTGCTTCTGCACGTGCCCCTAACCCTGCCCGCATTATCGTGGCAGCATGCGGGTCTCCAGAACAGCGGCGTCGGGACTGCGTGCCAGCGTGGCGCGGATGGATGCGGCCGCGTCCAGCATCGCGCGCGCATCCGCGATCGCGATCGAGCCCGTCGCGGCCGCGCAGCCGGTGCTGGCGGAAGCCGGCGTGGCGGTCCGCCTCACCGCGCCGGCTCCGCCCCCGGCTGATCTGGACGACGCGCTTACCGACCTGGCCGAGGCCGGGCTGACCTATCGCGCCAATGCCGAGGTCGTGTATGGCACCGACCGGCTGATCGGGACGCTGCTCGACACGATCGGCTGACGCACCCGCGCGGGGAACCCCGCTTTTTCTGGTCCATTCCCCCTCCCGTATCCCTTTTCGACGGGAGAGGAGCGCATGAGGCGCCATCACCATCTCGCAATCAGTCTGGCTGGCAGCGGACTCGCCTGCCTTGCGCTGGCCGCGTGCAACCGCAATCAGGCGCAGCAGCCGGTCACGGGGGCGCCGATCGCGGCCCTGCAACTCGCCACTGCGCCGCCACCGCCGACCCATTATGCGCCACCGGCATCCGCGCTGCCGCCCCCTCCGGCCCCGGCCCGACTGGCTTATCGTCCGCCGCGCGAGCGTTATCGCTATCTGACCGATGCCTATGACATGGCGGACGCATTCGGCGACACGCCGCCCGATTATACGGTCGATTATGACGGTGAGCGGCCCTGGATCTGGCGCGCCGATGACGGCGCCTATCGCATGGTCGAATGGCTGCCCGAGGGCGCGCGTTATTATTATTACGAGCCGGGCGCCGACACGCCCTTCCTGATCGAAGATCCGGATTACGCCTACGCTTATGACGATGGCGCACTGGTGGGCATCTATACGCCGGCCGGTGCCCTGATCCAGGACCGTCTGGCGCGGCAACGCGCCTATGACGCGGCACGTTATTATAGGCGCGCCGAAGACCTGTATCGCGCCGCGCAGCGCGAGCAACGCGAGGCGGCCTATGCCGCCGACTGGCAGCGGCGGGCACCCACGCTGATCGCGCGGCGCGACCGCTGGGCCGCGGCACGCGAAACCGATCCCGAATGGCGCGACTGGAGCCGTGCGCATCGGTCGGAGGAAGCGCAACGCTGGGCGCCGGAACGGCAACAGCGTCTGGCTTATGCCTCGGCCCTGGCGCGCGCCGGTGATCCCGCGGCGCCCCACCCCGCTCGTGGCCTGCCGACCCCGCTTCGCTCGTCCCAACCGCAGCGGATTCCGGATCGCCCGATCGCCTCGGCCCCGGGCGTCGAGCCGACAAGGCAACCGCGCATGCCGATACCCCTCCCCGCTTACCGGGGGTACCAGTCCCAAACCGATCGCCATCCCGCGCCAAGCGGGTCCGCACGTCCTGAGGATCATGCGGCATCCGATCGCCCGCTCTCGCTCTCCCGGCCTGCCACGCCCGTGAAACCTGCGCTGTTCAGGCCTGCGGCACCGCCGACGGCCCATGCCATGAAAGCATCACCCGGAGATCTTGCCGAGCCCAGTCGCGCGGCTGCGCCCCGTCGCGGACAGACCGTGCATGTCGATCGTCCGCACCCAAGCTCGCCGGCCGGCGCGGCGCAGGAGCATGGCCATGCCGCATTCCGGCATCCCAGCCATGACACGCCCGCGATGCGCCCTGTCGCCCGCCCCCTGGCCGATCGCGCGCCGACCTCCGTTCACCCGACGCCCACCTTGCCGCCGTCACGGCCGCAGCCTCGCCCCGAGGCGCACCCGGCGATCGCGCCACACCCGCCGCCCCCCCACGCGGAGGCACCTCCGCCGCACGGGAGGAGCGCCGAAGCACCCGGTCATGCAAAGAAGGACGGACCCCGCCCATGATGAGGGGACCTGTTCCTCCCGGGGAGGGCGGGAAGACGATTGTCGATTAGTGACGGGGTTCCGGCTCGATCTCCACTTGCGCGGTATCGCCCCAGGACCGATCTGCGAGCGATGACCGCAAGCGAACTGACCGCCCTGATCCTCGCCCGCCTGATTCGGCACGAGGGCGGATCGCGCCAGGCATGGCGTCGCCGGCTGGGGGAAATGCGCGTCTATTCGCCGGCGACGCATCCGCACTGCAACTGGGATTTCGCCGATAGCGCCTCGAGCGGATCGATCGAGGCGGTGCTCGACTGGGCGCGCGGCGCGCATCCCAGGATCCTATCGGACTGATCGCTTTCCGCACGGCCCAGGGCCGCATGCGAGAGAAAGCGCTGGCCGGCAGGGGAACCGGACGCGCCAGGGCGGGTTGCGTTGGGCGATATGACAGTGAGAATCGCCACCGACTCCCGGTCGGGCGCGGCACAGCCGGCGCCGCTCCCGGTCGCTGCGGAGCTGGAGGCGATCTTCAAACCCCTTCCCAGGCCGGTTGCGCCAGCGTCGGAGGGGGCACCGGGACGTCCCGGCGAACGCGCCCCGCGGCGGGGTGCAGGGCTTGGCATAGCGGCCCTGATCGCATCGGCTCTGATCATCGCCATCGCGAGCATTGGCTTTCTGGCGATGAGGGCGCAGGCGCCCCCGCCTCAGCCGCAATCGGCCCGCTCGACGCCCGTGGTCTCGCCATCGGTGGCCCGGCAAGTCCAACCGCAACCGGCCGCGCCGGCTTCCGAGGCGACGCCGTCCGCCATCGACGAGCGGCGCATCACAACCGATCCGCAGGCGCGCGCAACGGCCAATCCGGACGGCGGACGCACGTCGAGCCCCCGCTCGCATCGACAGCGCGCGACGCGGCGGCCGGGCGGGCGCTGCCGCGCGGGCGCCACCAGCGCCTGGTGCCTGCGCGGCGCCGTGGTCGCCGCCGACGACCGTTTGCGCGGCGCCTATGCGACCGCGATCCGCGCGGGCGTGGACCGCCGCACGCTGGAAGACGTGCGCAGCGACTGGACGCGGCTCCGCCGCCGAGCCAACAAGGATCCGCAGGCGTTGATCCGCGGCTATGGCCTGCTGACACAGGCGCTGCACGCCGAGGCAGGACGGGCGGCGCGGCGATGAGGAAGGCCGCGAGCGAAGCGGAGGCGGACGATCAGGATTGGCCGCGCGTCCACCAGACGCCGGCCTGCATCGCCGGTGAGCTGGTCTATGCGGTCGGCGACGTTCATGGCCGCTACGATCTGTTGAAGGCGATCCTCGCCATCATCGTGGCCGACGCGTCGGACCGCGCCCGCGGCCGCCTGCCGATCCTGGTCCTGTGTGGAGACTATGTCGATCGCGGCCCCGATTCGGCGCGGGTCCTGACCGCGCTCGACTGGATCCGCCGCGACGGACGGGTCCGGCTGCGGCTGATCAAGGGCAATCATGAGGCGGCTTTCCTGAGCTTCCTCAAGGCCCCTGAGGATGGCGAGGCGTGGCTGCGTTTCGGCGGCGACGCGACGCTGCGTTCCTACGGCGTGACGCCGCCGTCGGACCCGGCGGACCAGGCCGAGATGATCCGCGCGCGGGACGACCTGCTCGAACATATGCCGGCAGCGCATCTGCGATTGCTGCGGGAGCTCGAGCTGATGGCGATCATCGGCGATTATGCCTTCGTCCATGCCGGCATCCGGCCCGGCGTGCCGCTGGCGCGCCAGAAGGCCGAGGACCTGTTGTGGATTCGCAGCCCCTTCCTCGATCAGACGCGCCGGTTCGAGAAACGGATCGTCCACGGCCATAGCTGGGTCGAGGCCGCGCCCGAAATCTATGACAACAGGATCGGGCTCGATACCGGCGCCTATGAGACGGGCGTGCTCACCGCGATCCGGATCGAGGATCGCGAAGTGGAAGTGTTCCAGGCCACGTCCTGATCCGGCAGGCGCAGGCGGCTCGGCCTGCCCCGGAACAACCTTGATTTATCGCATTTATTCCCGACGGCGGTTGATCAGACTTTCCGCCCCTTTCACCCTGATGCGGTGCGTATGAGTAGCGAGGCGTCACCATCCCTGCTTCTGGTCGAGGACGGTCCGTTGACCCTGCTCTCGACCAAGGCGGCCTTGGAGGAGGAAGGCTATACCGTGGTGGCGGTGCGTCACGGCGCGGTCGCCTTGAACGCGTTGGAACGGCCGTTCGGCGGCTTGATCACGGATATCCGCCTGCCTGGGCCGCCGGACGGCTGGCAGGTCGCGCGCGAAGCCCGCGCGCGCTGGCCCGGCATCCCGGTCATCTATGTCACTGGCGAGGGAGACGTCGGCTGGGCCGACAATAAGGTGCCGAACAGCCTGATCCTGCATAAGCCTTATACCAGGAGGAATCTGCTCGACGCGGTGGGAAAGCTGGTTGGACAAAGGGCGGCGGTCCACCGCTAGAGCCTGATCGTCACTGGAAGGAAACGCTGCGCGCTTCCGCCGATTGCGTGGATCGGGCTCTATCAAGATCTAGCAGACCGCCGACCAGTAAGCGGTCAGCCGATGCTGCCCGCCAGGCTGCCATTGCCCGAGCCGGAGCCCGAAGCCTTGGCCGCGCCGCCGCTGGCGTCGCTCGCTACAGAGCCAGCGGCATTTCCGCTCCCATTCGCGGCACCGCGTGCGCGATTGGCCGCCGCGCCGGCGCCGTTCCGCGCGCTGGTCGCAGCGGAGGTGGCGGCGCCACGAGCACTGCTCACGCTCTGCCCGGCCGTGTCGCGCGCCGAACGCGCGGTGCTCGCAAGCTGATCGGTCCCGGTCAGCTGCGCATTGGCGCTGGCATTGCGGCTGACATTGGTGCTGCCGCTGTTCGAGACATTGCCGCCGAGCCCATTGGCGCCGAGCGCCGCATCGGTGCTGCGCGAGACGGTGCCGGCCAGCCCGGCATCGGCCGAGGCATTGCCCGAATGGGCGTTGACCGACTTGTCGGCATGCGCGCTGCCCGATCCGGTCACGCTGTTCGCAAGATTGCCGGTCGCCGAGCCCAACGGGCCGCCATTGGCGCCGAGATTGCCGGCACCGTTAAGCGTACCGCCGACCATGCCCCCGGCATTGCCGAGCGTTCCGGTCAGGCCCCCCGCGAGCCCACCGCTTCCCCCAAGCAACTGTGCGCAAGCCGGCGCCCCGGCCACCACCCCAAGAATCGCACTCGCCGCGATCAGGCGGACACGAACAGAATTATGCATCTTCGGTCTCCTTGGTTCAGACCGGGCTTTCCGCCCGGCTTCAGGAGAGCAACGACGTCGGGATTCCGATTCATCCCGGCGTTCCGAAATTATTTGAGCCCGACCGCCTTTGGCGGCGTACCGCAGTCGCCGCAGACGATGCCGTGCCCGACCGCTCCCTTGGCCGGGCGCGCCTGGGCGGCCAGCGCGGCAAGCGTCGCGGCCGGATCGCCATGATCGAGCCGCGCGAGGCTCGCCGCGACGAAGGGGGCGGCGAAGCTCGTCCCGCGCAGCCTTTCCCATTTGCCCCCCGGCACCGCACCGACGATGTCCGCGCCCGGTGCGGCGAAATCGAGGTGGAGCGGCTTGCCCGCCTCGATCAGAGGCTTGTCCTTGGCATCGACGCCGGTCACCGCGACCACGCCGGGATAGGAGGCCGGATATTGCGGCGGCGCGGCCGGCCCATCGTTGCCGACCGCCGCCACGACGATGATGCCGCGCGCCTGCAAGGCCTTGACCGCGGCCGCCAGCAACGGATTGGGCGGCCCGACCAGGCTGATATTGACCACGCGCGCATGACGTTCGGCGAGCCACCCCATCGCGCGCGCGATCGCGGTGGCCGAACCATTGGCGGGCGAGCCGCCATAAATGTCCGCCACCAGCAAGGACGCGCCCGGCGCGACACCATGAAAGGCGCCGCCAAACCCCACCATCAGCGATGCGACCGCCGTGCCGTGGCCGCTCGGACGCGGATCGCCCGCAAAGCCGCGCTGCTCGATCGCCACGCCGTCGAAAACGGGGTGGCGCCCGACCCCACCGTCGATCAGCCCGATCGCGCCGCCCATCGTTGCGCCTCCGCCGGCGGCTGGTCCTGCGCTGGGTGCGAGCGGCGCACGGGCGGGTTCGTAGATCGGGTCGAGGCCGTAATCGCCGGCGGGATCGAGCGCCTGGAGCACGCGCAGCGCCTTCCTTGCCGGCTTTCCCTTGGGCGGCGCAAGGATCGTGGCGGACAGATCGAGCGGCCCGGCCGTGTCGGTGCGGATCGGCGTGAAGCCCGCCGCCCGCGCCCTGGCAAGCGCGTCGGGCGACATGTTGATCGCCACGATCTCGTCGCGGCGCACGGGATTGCCCGCGTCATCCACGTCGAGCAGGCGGCGATTGTCGCGAACCAGGGCGCGCAGCCGCTCGCGACGCATCGACAGAAGGTCGGTGGGCGCGACGGTGTGCAACGTGTCGCCGACGCTCATCAGGGGTCCCTGGAGTCCGCCGACCACCGCCGGCGCGGTCCCTTGCGGCCCGAGCAGGCCGCCGGTGAGATTGCCGACTGCACCCGGCAGGCCGCCGCCCAGCAATTGCGCGGGCGCCGCCGCCGCACAGCCGGCCAGCAATCCGACGCAGAGAATTTTGAATGCGCGCATCTTCTTTCCTTTTTGGCGGTGCTGATGGATGAAACGTCAAGACGGCATCGTTTCATCCGCATGGAAAGAAGGCGGGTCATTGGACGAGTTCGAAAAGGCGCTTGCGAAGCTGTTGCCGCGGCTGCGGCGCTTCGCGCATGGGCTGACGCGCAATGCCGCCGATGCGGACGACCTGACGCAGCGCACCGCCGAGCGTGCGCTGCGCGCGCGGAGCCAATGGCAGCCGGGGACCAATTTCGATGCCTGGGCCTATCGGATCATGCGCAATCTGTGGATCGACACGACGCGCAGCCGGCAGCGGCGCGACAAGGTGATCGCGCCGGAGGAAGCGGGCCGCGATGTCGGAGTGGCCGCCGAAGCGGAGGGCAGAGCGGAGCTCCACTTCCTGATGCGCGCGATGGATCGCCTGCCCGACGAGCAGCGCGAGGCAGTGGCTTTGGTGATGATCGAAGGCTTGTCCTACGCCGAAGCGGCCGAGGTGTTGGAGGTGCCGGCGGGCACGCTCACCAGCCGCCTGGTGCGCGGACGCCAGGCTTTGGCGCAAATGCTGAGCGGGGAATGAGCCATGGCTGAGCGGATCGACGAGGCACAGCTGATCGCCTGGATCGACGGCGAACTGACTGCCGAAGACGCGGCACGGGTCGAGCAGGCGATTGCCGCCGATGCCGAACTCCGCGCGCTGGCCGAGACGCATAAGAAACTGCGGGCCCGCTTCGCGGCGGCCTTCGCGCCGATTGCCGAAGAGCCGGTCCTATTGCCGCGCTCGGCAAACGTCATCTCGCTGGCGGCCGTGCGCTCGGAACGAGCCCGCGGCACCGCCCCCAGTCCACGCTGGTGGATTCCGGGCGCGATCGCCGCCAGCCTGGTCGCCGGGCTGCTGATCGGGCAGATGGAGCGGCCGGCCGGTGTCGGCGACCGGCCCGGTGCGCTCGCTTTGTCGCCACCGCTCGCCCGGGCGCTCGACCGGCAGCTTGCCGGCGAAGCGGGGCCGCTGCGCGTGGCGCTCAGCTTCCGCGGACATGACGGCTCTTATTGCCGCAGCTTCACCGCCGCCCATCTCGCCGGCGTAGCCTGCCGCGCGCAAGAGGGCTGGCAGCTCCGCTTTGCGACACCGTCGCAGGAAAAGACGGGCGATTATCGCATGGCGGGCACCGATCCGGCGCAGGCGAGCGCCATTGCGGCGATGATCGACGGCGATCCGCTCGATGCGGCGGGCGAACGCCAGGCGCGCGCCAAGGGCTGGCGCCGATAGCCCCGAGAGCGGATCAGAAGCCCAGGTTCAGCCCGGCAGCGGCATAATACTGGCCGCCATTCACCTTGATTCCGAGCTTGGGGAAAAGCGGCACCGCGACCGAGCCATAGGGCCTGATCTGGCTGCCGATATAACGGCCGCCGACAGCAACGCGCGCGGCGAGCGGAATGCTGACCCCGGCCTCGATCGCGCCGAAGCCGCGCGTTTTGGCGCGGCAATGCTCGTCGCCGACGATGCCGCCGCTCGATGCGAAACAATGTTCGAAACCGTTCGAATCGAGCCGCTCCCGATAGTCTGATCGCGAGGTGATGAACGCCCCGGCCAGCGGGGTGATATCGACTATCGCGAACTGGAAACGATAACCGGCGCTGAGCTCGCCACCCCATTTGCCGTAGGAGCGGGCGAGACCGGCATTGACCTGGACGCTGTTGGCGCTGGCAACAGAAGCGCTGGCCGCAACCGCGGCGGCCAGAAACGGCATGATCCCCTTCATTCATCCCTCTTTCGTGAGAGGATCCCCTGTCGGCGTCGCAGCAAGCAGCTAGGTGCAAGGCCGTCAAGCCTCGCGCCCCAGGCCGGTGCCTTTTGCCGACCGGCATGTGCCGGACGCGCAACTCAGGGGATTATTGGAACGGGACAAGGCCGCGCATGCGCCAAGCTGCAGCCCGGTTTAACGGAGCCGTCAGTCGGGGTTCACGCGCCTGCGCCTACAATCGATCCAAGGTTTTCGAGAGGATAGGATCCATGACCGTCAAGACCGTCCAGCTCGCCATCGGCCTGATCGCGGCGGCGTCCCCGCTGCTGACCTCGGCTGCCGCGGCGCAAAGCAGTTCCGCGCAGAGCGATTATGAGCGCGGCTACCAGGCGGGCCGCGCGGACGCGGCGCGCGCCAACCAGGGTTATGACCAGTCCCCGCCGTCCCAGGATTACCGGGACCAGGATCGGGACGATGAGGATGGCGCCGCGCCGCCGCCCCCGGCAGATTATGACGCGACGCGTCCGCCACCGCCCCCGCCGGGCTATCAGCCCGATCCGACCTACGCGCCGAACAATGAAGCGGACCAGCGCTACGAGGCCTATGCCGAGGATTGGGCGGCACGCAATTGCGTCAAGTCGAGCGGCAATACCGCTGCGGGTGCGGTGATCGGCGGGCTGTTCGGTGCGCTGCTGGGATCGAGCGTCGCAGGCCGCCACGATCGGGGCGCGGGGGCGCTGATGGGCGGCATCGCCGGTGCGGCGGGCGGCGCGGCCGTCGGCAGCGCACAGGACGATGCGACCAGCCCCGGCTGCCCACCCGGCTACGTCGTGCGCAGCGGAGCGCCGGCCTTTTACTATGACGGCTGGAATAGCGATTATTATTATGCGGCACCCGCCTGGTACCATCCCTGGGTGTTCGCCGAAGGCCGCTGGACCTATCGGCCTTACCCCTATCACAGCTGGTATTACCGCCATTATGGCTGGAGCCGCCCCGGCTGGCGGCACGGCGGCTATCGGCACCGCTGGTGAGTTGCCCGGTCGCGACTCGCCGCAATCGATGCGGATCGCGAAATATGGTTAACGCAGCGACCTGTCGTGTCGGACTTAATTCAACTCCATACACACGAGCATCGAACGGGCCCGATTTCACACGATTTTACAATTGAGGACCGCTCTTAACCACCTTTCCGCATTGCCACATCATAACGGTATGCTAACTTTATCGCGGGGAATGGGGGAAGTTTCTTGCGTAAATCGATTCATTTGACGCTCGCTCTCGCCGCTGCAAGCTTGCTTGCCAGCGCGGCAACCGCTGGCAAGGGTCCGGGCGGCGGCAATTCGGGCAGCAACTCCAGCCTGACGGTCGCGGTGCCCTGCGGCACCAGCGACGTCACCGGGGTCGGCGTCACGATGGTCGGCTGTTCGGGCGATTATACGGGCAATCTGCTCAATGGCGGAAGCAACGGCGCTCTGTTGCCGCAGGCCCTCGCCCAGACGCTTTACGGCTCGTCCGATCCGACGGGGGCCATCCTGCCGGGATCATTCTCGTTCGACAAGAAGACCAATATTCTGACCCTGACGAACCCGCTCAAGGCGGGGATCAGCATCCTCGGCATCCATTGGGGCGCCGGCAACGGCGTCAGCGGCCCGGGAACCGAAAGCACAGCCTTCTACGTGCTCGATGCAGCGCAGGGCGTGTCGCAGCTCCATCTGAAGTGGAACAGCTATTCCAATGCGGGGCTGTTCGTGACGGGCCTTGCGCAACACGTCGCCGCCGCGCCCGAGCCGGGTACCTGGATGACGATGATCCTGGGCTTTGGCTTCACCGGCTTCGCTATGCGTCGCCACAAGCGGACGGCAGCCAAGCTCGCCTGACCAGGCCAATTTGATGCATCGTGCGGAAGGGCAAGCCCCCCTCTTTCCGCAGTAACGACGCGCCAAGATCTACCATTTGAGCTTAAGCCTGACTGATGTTTGGTGGTAGCGCCGCGCGCTGCGACCAACGGTGATCGTCGGGCTCCAGTCCTATAGCGATTTAGAGCTGGAGGACTCGTCTGGCAGGTCGAAAATCGCGGTAAAACAAGGCTATAAAGCGCAGGTCAGGCCGCCTGGCTGTTTCCTGCTTTGTCCCGGCGCAATATCGCCTCCATCGCGTCGGCGGGTATCGGCCGGCTGAAGAGATAGCCCTGCATGCCGGGGCACAGATCCTGCAGCAGCAGTTTCTGCTGTTCCTCGGTCTCCACCCCTTCCGCGATACAGTCGAGGCCGAGCCTGCGTGCCAGATCGACGATCGCATGGACGATCGCCGCGGTGCTTTCATGATGGACCAGATCGCGGATGAAGGTGCGATCGATCTTGATCCGGTCGAGCGGGAAACGACGCAGATAAGCGAGCGACGACCATCCGGTCCCGAAATCGTCGAGCGATAGCGCCACGCCCAGCGTTTTGAGGCGGCGCATGATCTCCAGCGTCAGTTCGGCATCGTCGAGCGTGAGGCTTTCGGTCAGCTCCAGTTCCAGCCATTGCGGCGCCAGCCCCGCCTCGGCGAGCGCCTGTGCAACCGTCTCGACCAGATCCTCCCGGTGGAATTGCTGCGCCGAAAGATTGACCGCGATCCGCACGGGCTCGAATCCGGCGGCCTGCCATGCGGCATTCTGGCGGCAGGCCTGCTCGATCACCCAGCGGCCGACCTCGACCATCATCCCGCGCTCCTCGAGCAGCGGCACGAAATGTTCGGGCCCGATCAGCCCCAGCGCGGGATGCTGCCAACGGAGCAAGGCCTCGATGCCGATCACGGCATTGGTCTGGAGCGCGACCTGCGGCTGATAATGGAGCCTGAATTCGTCGCGTTCGCACGCCCCCTCAATCTCCTGGCTCAACGTGTGCCAGCGTTCGGCGGCGAGCGACAGGTCGTAGGTGAACAGCCGCGCCGCGCCGCGGCCGCAGCGCTTGGCGCGATACATGGCCGTATCGGCGGCCCGGACCAGGCCGGAGGCGTCGCTCGCGTCCGCGGGATAATGGCTGATGCCGACGCTGGCGGAGATACGCAGCGTCTTGCCGTCGATCGGGAATGGCTGCTTGATCGCCGCGAGCAGCCGGGCCGCGACCTGTTCCGCATCCTCCTCGGGGTCAAGGTCCGACAGAGCGACCACGAACTCGTCGCCGCCGACGCGCGCAGCGGTGTCTGTGTCGCGCAGGCACGACATGATGCGCCCCGCCACTGCCTCCAACAGGCGATCACCGACGAGATGGCCGTGCGTGTCGTTGACCGCCTTGAAATGATCGAGGTCGATCGCCAGCGCGGCCACCGTCCCGCCGTTGCGGCGCGCAGCCGCAATGGCGAGCTGCAGCCGATCGAAGAATTTGGAGCGATTGGCGAGACCGGTGAGCGGATCATGCAAGGCAAGGTAGCGGATCCGTTCCTCGGCCTCCTTGCGGTTGCTGATGTCGCGGAAATTCCATTGCGCGAGCTTGCGCCCACCCGCCTCGCAGGTGGTGGCGGTCACCTCGACCACGAGCCGCGATCCGTCGGACCGCTTGAGCGTCCATTCCTCGGCCTTGAACAGCCCGAGCCGGTGGAGGTCCTCGCCCGGCGCCGTCCAGTCGCGCACCGCGGCGAAGGCCGGCATGTCGACGAACCTGCGGCCGATCATCTCTCCGCGCGAACGGCGAACCAGATCGAGCATGCGCATATTCACGTCGATGATCGTGCCAAGCTCGGGATCGAGCAATGCGATCCCGTCGTCGGCGGTCTCGAACAGCCGGCGGAAGCTCTGTTCCGACGCGCGCAAGGCGGCTTCGGCCTCGCGGCGCGCGGCGATCTCGACCTCGAGCGCGCCGTTGCGTTCCGCCAGATCGCGTTGCGCGCGACGCAGCGTCAAATGGATCCCGACCCGCGCGAGCAACTCCGCGGGCTGGAAGGGCTTGCTGACATAATCGACACCGCCTGCCTGGAAGGCCGCAACCTTGTCGGACACATCGTCCAATGCGGTCATGAAGATCACCGGGATATGCGCGGTGCCCGCATCATCCCTGAGTCTGCGGCAGGTCTCGAAACCGTCGATTCCCGGCATCATCACGTCGAGCAGGATCAGATCGGGCTGGCTGTAGGCCGCGCGCTTGAGTGCTTCCTCGCCATCGAGCGCCACGAGCACCTCATATCCGGCTCCTTCCAGATATTCGACGACGACACCCAGATTGACGGGATTGTCATCGACGATCAGCAAGGTGCCTGTAACCGCTTCCACTTTCCGGTCATTTTTCTTCATACGGCAACGCTCTCGACCTTATGTTCTTCGATCAGTTCCAGCACCGCCCGGGACTGATAACTCCGGGTAAGGGTAAGTAGCTCCTCGGCGAACGGGCGCAGCCGGGCGTCGGCGCGGATCAGCCGTTCGGCCTCCTGCCTGATCGCGCGCATGTTCCCGGCCCGCGCGAGGTCGTGCAGGCGATCCATGTCGGCGCCCGTCGGCACCGCCTCGATCGGCGCGCGACGCGCGCGGGCGGCGGCCCCCTCATCCTTTTGCTCGGGTCGCGGCAAAGCCCCACTGTCGGCAAGCGGCAGGCTTATGTCGAACCAGAAGCGGCTGCCGACACCCTCGGTGCTTTCGACCTTGAGCTCGCTACCCATCAACTCGACGATGCGCCCGCTGATGCTGAGTCCGAGCCCGGTCCCGCCCGCGCGGCTGGCGCGATCGCCGGCCTGTTCGAACGGCTCGAAGATCCTGTGTAGATGATCGGCGGGAATACCCCGGCCGGTGTCACGCACGTCGAAACGGAGCCGGACGTCGCCGCCCCAGACCAGGCGGATCAATTGCAGCCGCACGTCGCCGGTCTCAGTGAACTTGACCGCATTGCCGAGCAGATTGATCAGGACCTGGCGCAGGCATTTGTCGTCGGCGATCACACCGCGCGGGACGTCGGATGCGATCGCCCAATGGAAGGTCAGGCTTTTCTCCTGTGCGCGCACGGCGATCATTTCGGTGACGCCGGCTACCATCTGGCGCAGATCGATCGGACGCGGCGCGAGTTCGAGCTTGCCCGCTTCGATCCGCGACAGGTCCAATATGTCGGTGATCAGCGCCAGGAGATGCTCGCCGCTCTGCTGGATGGTGGACGCGGCGGCGACCTGTCGTTCGGTCTGGCCGATCGACTTCAGGATTTGCGCATAGCCCAGGATCGCGTTCAGCGGCGTGCGCAGTTCGTGGCTCATATGCGCTAGGAAGCGCGACTTGGCCTGGCTCGCATTCTCGGCTGCGTCGCGCGATTGTTCGAGCTGCCGGGCTTCGACCACGAGTGCCTGCTGGCGCAGTGCATAGATGCGGCGGATCGTGACGAGCCGCCACGCCAGAAAGAGGGCACCGATGCCGGCCCAGCAGCCGAGCAACAGCTGATACCAATGTTCGAGCGTGATCGCCTCGCCGGTCAGCGAGAGTTGCCGAAGCGTGAAATCATAATGGCCGATCCGCGCGCCGTCGCCCGTCTGCACGTCGATGCCGATGACATTGTTGCGCTGCGGCTTGTCGGCATCGGGAATGGCGACGTGCTGATCGGCCCACCACCGCTCGACCGTAGCGTGGCCGAGATCGAGCACGACATGGTTGTGACCCTGCATCGCGGTGAAGCCGAGCACGTTGGGTTTGACGCTGCCCGCATCGTTCAGCTTGTAATAACGCGGATCCGCATTCTTGAGCGTGAGTTTGAGCTGTGTCGAGGGTCCGTGATAATCGAGGTCCAGGACGACCTTGTTGTAATGAGAGAAATCGCGGCCACCGCTCGCGTCGCGCTTGATGTGGAACAGGATGCCTGCCCCACAGAAGGGATAAGGAAAGCCCGACTTCAGCTCGCAGTTCCAGCCCAGCGGATCGTCTGGAGCAGCGGCGGCGGTCGACTTGCCGCCTGACGCATCGTCGGCATACCAATAACGGTTGAGCTCGCCGATATTGGCGCCGTTCACTTCGAAACGCCGCTCCACCACCGTATCCTTGAACAGGATGGCGGCGAAAGTGGCGATCAGGAGCAGGAAGAGAAGCAGTTCGGCGCGCAACCGCCCAGGCTGGAGCTCGGCCGGATCCGACCAGGGCATGGCCGCGCTGAAGCCCGACTCGACAGGTGTCGGTTGAATCGCCATCCCTGCGGGCCGCAGCCCCGGATCACTCATACCCCGCCCCCCGAATCACTGGGGTAGTGCCAGACCTTTAAGCAATTCTTGCCTCGCCGCTCGCAACGGAGTGACAGGCCTCGATCAGGCAACCGAGCATCCTGTCCGATAATGTTCGATCAGGCGCAGGATGGCGCGCGACTGATAGGCGTTGGCCAGCGCCAGCAAATGTCCGGCAAAGGGATGCAGCGCCGGATCATCTTCCAATAATCGCTCGGCCTCGGCCCGGAGCGCGCGCATATTACCGCTCCGCGCCAAATCCAGCAGCCGCTCCATCACGTCGGCCGGCGGAAGCACCGCAAAACCCGCCGGCGACGCGGTCGGCACGGCTGTTCCACCATGGTCGTTGGCGGGGCCGGGCGGCAATATGGTGGAATTGCCGACCGGCACCCGGATGTCGAAGGCGAACAGACTGCCCTGCCCCGGCTTGCTCTCGACGCTGAGATGCCCTTGCATGGCGGCGACGATGTGGCGGCTGATGCTGAGCCCCAGGCCGGTCCCTCCGGAATGATGCGTCTGTTCGCCCAGCTGCTCGAACGGTTCGAAAATCCGTTCCAGCTGATCGGCGGCAATCCCGACGCCGGTGTCGCGCACCTCGAATCGCAGGGTCGCCTGGCCTGCGCCGCTTGCCGTCAGCTCGACAACCAGCGAAACCTCGCCGGCGCTGGTGAACTTGACCGCATTGCCGAGCAGGTTGAGCAGCACCTGGCGCAGGCATTTGTCGTCGACGATCAGGCAATGCGGGACGTCCGGTGCGACCTCCCACCGGAAGCTCAGCCCCTTTTCCTGGGCGCGCACCGCGATCATGTCGGCCACGCTGCGGACGATCGCGCGCGGCTCGATCGCGCGCGGCGCGAGCTCGAGCTTGCCCGCCTCGATCCGCGAAATGTCGAGGATATCGCTGATCAATGCGAGCAGATGCTCGCCGCTCTGCTGGATCGTCCGCGCCGCGACATTCTGTCGGTCGCTGAGTTCGCAGGTGCGCAGGATTTGCGCATAACCGAGGATCGCGTTCAACGGCGTACGCAATTCGTGGCTCATATGCGCGAGGAAACGGGACTTGGCCCGACTTGCGCTCTCCGCCGCGTCGCGCGCCTGGTGCAGCAAACGCCTTTCCTCGATCAGCAGGCGCTGGCGCTCCGCGTGCGCCCGGCGCAGGCGCGCGACGCGATAGGCCAGATAGAGCGCCGCCAGCCCCGTCCAGACCCCGAGCAGGACGAGATACCAGATTTCCGTCGCGACCGCGGCTCCGGCAAGGGCGACGCGACGCAGCCGGAAATCATACCGCCCTGGCGGCGCACCGGTGCCGGTCTGAAAATCGATCGCGACGACGTTATCGAGCTGGACCCTGCCCGCCTGGGGCAAGCGTGGATGCGCATTGATCCACCATGGTTCGACCGCCGCATCGCGCAGATTGAGTTCGACATGATTGCGGCCCGGGACCGCCGGGAATTCGATCACGTTCGGCTTGTCGCTCTCGCCCGAGACCCTGTTCGAATAATGCGGGTCGGCATTCTTGAGCACGATCTTCAGGAAGCGGGCGGGACCATGATAATCGAGGTCGAGCGCGATCCGATCGTCGTGGGAGAAATCGCGCCCCACGCCCCGATGCGCGACATCCAGCAATATGCCGAACCCGCAATAGCGATTGGCGAAGCTGGGCGTCAGATCGCATCGCCAACCGAGGGGATCGGCGCGATCCACGCTGATCGACGAGGTGCCCTGCGTATCGCCATCCGAATACCAGTAGCGCGAATAACGCGGGATGGTGGATGGCCCGATCGCGAAATGGCGATCGACGATCGCGCCGCGCAACAGCACGGCGGCAAAGGTCAGGAGGATCAGCAGGAAAGCGATCAGTTCGAAGCGGATCCCTCGGAACGAGGGCTCGATCGCTGCCGCCTCCTCATGCACGTCGCGGGCGCCCTGCATGGCATCCGAACGGACCGCCGCAGCATCCCGTTCCGCCTTTGCAATCGACGACACCATTACACTCATCAAGGCCAAGCTGTCACAACGCGAACGCTTCGACAAGCGGCTCGGAACGAGCGATTTTCAAGGTTAAATCGGGCTTAGTCCAATCGCTTGAACAAGTGGCAAGCGCCCGCCCGCCATGCGTGGACGTCCAACGCATGGGGCGCGGGGGATTGTATGGTACAGAGTAGCGGGAAATTCAGGGTCTTAGGCGGGGCATTGGCCTCTTGCGCACTGGCTCTGGTGCTGACCAGCCCGGCCCAGGCGGGGGGCCCGGTCGCCCCGGTGCAGGGAAATGTCAGCCCGCTTTATGGGAACATCAATCCCTTCTACGGCAACATCAACCCGTTCTATGGGAACATCAATCCCTTCTACGGCAACATCAATCCGTTCTACGGGAACATCAATCCCTTCTACGGCAACATCAATCCGTTCTGGAGCGGCGGGACCGGCTATTGGGGCGCGGTCAATCCGTTCAGCCGGACGACCGATCCGGCGACGCAGGCCTTCTTTGCCACCAGCCGGTACGATGCCTTCTGGGGCAAGACCAATCCCTATCTGGTGAGTCCCAACGGACTGGATTACGCCTCGATCGGCACCTTCTGGAAGGGCGAATTCAACGCTTGGGCGCCGGTGCTCGCCAAATGGAATGCAGCAGCCAGCGCCAGCGATGCAGCGGCGGTCGCAGCCCAACTCCAGGATCAGCTGATCGCGCCGACCAGCGCCTTCTGGTCGCCGGTCATCCAGCGTTCGGGCAATGCCGATGCGCTCGCGCTGATCCGGTCGCGGCTGCGCGAGGCGGGCGTGGCGTTCAACGCCGACGGATCGATCGACTCCGCCAGCCTGCTCAACAGCACTCCGTCCCAACGCGCGATGCTGTTCCTGAACCTGTATGACGATCTGATGGACTATGCCGGCACCGGTCATGCGGACTGGTGGATGGGCCAGGTCGGCTGGAGCCCGTTGCTCGCCCAGATCCAGGGATCAAGGCCCGCAGGCATCCTGGCGACGCCGACGATCGGCATGATCGATTTCGTGATCGAGAATGGCCAGCATGTCTCGCGGCAGGTCGTCCAATATGGCAGCACCACGTTCGGCGATGGCCATGGCGCCGCGGTCGGCAGCCTGATCATCGGCGCGACCGATGGCTCGGGCGTATTGGGGGTGATGCCCAAAGGATCAGGCAAGGTGCTGGTCTATGATCCCTATGACGCGACCAACACGACCAACTGGGCCGACGTCGGACTGGGCATCAAGACGCTGTCGGCGACGATCTTCAACGGCCAATTGGTGCCGCAAGGCGTGCTCAACGCCTCGCTCGGCGTACCGGGATGGACGCTGCATCCGGGCTGGAACGACGCCTTGCAAAATGCGGGTGCGCACGGCCATGACCTGGTGGTGGCGGCGGGCAATGACGGCGCCACCCAGACGCAGAACGTCCCCTGGAATTTCGACACCAACCCGACCCTGATCATCGTAGGATCGGTCGGCGCCGATGGCACCATCTCCAATTTCTCCAACCGGCCCGGCGAAGCCTGCCTGCTGCCGATGGGAACGGCCGTGTGCAGCGAAGCCAACAAGCTCAAATATCGCTTCATCTTCGCACCGGGCGAGCTGATCCTGGTGTCCGACGGGCAGGGCGGCCATATCCGCCAGTCGGGCACGTCGCTCGCGGCGCCGCTCGTCTCGGGCGCGATCGCGCTGCTGCAGAATCGCTGGCCGTGGCTGTCCAACTATCCGGACGAGACCGCGCAGATCATCCTCCGCTCGGCGACCCCCAAGGGCGCGAATCCCGGCGCGGACCCGGTTTATGGCGTGGGCGAGCTCAACATCGCCGCGTCGCAGGCGCCGCTCGATTGGAGCAAACTGGTCTATTATCAGCAAGGCTATGGCCGGTTCGGCCTGACCCCCGTTTCGCTATCGACCGTGCTCACGCAAATCGGGCGTGGATCGCAATCCTCGTGGGACGCATCCGGTCTCTGGTACAGCGCGTTCGAAACGATCGGCAACAGCTATCGCGATTTCCAAATTCCGCTGTCATCCAGGCTGGTCGGCCTGACCGCCTCGACCGACGCGGGCGGGCAAGCCTATCAGAGCAATCTGTCGATGGCGCTGCGGGCTCAGGCGGGCCATTTTGCCGCGGTCGGCCCCGCCGACGGCTCGGACGGCGCATTCAT
>Ga0207698_10000280_pt1 | contig 30977 bp, 31 predicted proteins | sample KBSCornC22_FD_184298 | JGI IMG/M metagenome (GOLD analysis project Ga0207698, IMG submission 184298) | Corn rhizosphere microbial communities from Kellogg Biological Station, Michigan, USA - KBS Corn C2-2 (SPAdes) (version 2) | ecosystem: Host-associated > Plants > Roots > Rhizosphere > Soil ... | reverse complement strand
CACGGATGCCCCGTTTTGCGCCTCAGGGAGATCGCCGTGAAGACCGCCACGCTACGCGCGCTGGAGCAAAGCCTCGAAGACGAGAGACACCATTTCGAGACGTCCGCACGGCTCGTATCCGGACACCGCCAGGAAGATCGTTGCAGGCAACGCGCGCGCCGGATCACTTCAATTATCGCCTGCCTCCGCATCGAAATCGCGGCACGCGCGAACCCGTCCCGACGCAATCCGGGTGACGCGCAGCGATTCGACGAATATCTGCAAAGTGTGCTCGAGATCCATCTCGAACTCGCCCCGGCGAACAGCGCCATGCAAGCACACCACGCCGCGTGAATGCCGCCGATCGGTGGCATCACCGAGTCCACCGCCAGCGCAGGCATCGCATGGGAGGCAAACACTCATGAGCAAGGAAGCCGCGGCACTCCAGAAGCTTCTCCACGTCCTAGATGACACGTCCACGTTGTACTGCCGTGTGGCATTCGAGACGACAAGTTCCCACTTGAAACTCCTGCTGCAACGGATCGCCAAGACCCATCAATGGATCGCCGATGATCTTGCCGAGCGCATGTTGGCGGCGAGCGGCCATCCCGAGCGTGGTGGCAGCCTGCTGGGACCGTGGCGGGCGCTGCAGGCCAACTGGCGGGTGCGTATCAGCCGGGATTTCGAACTGGCCTGTGCAACCCAGGTGTTGCGGCGCGAAGACGGTGTCCAGCGGTGCTTCGACGAGGCCGTGGCCGGCGTGGCGGCCGGCGATCTGCGCAACCATCTGCAGAAGCAACGCCGTGAGATCGAGCGTGCGTGCACGCAGATCGAGTGCTTCGTTTCGCCGATGGGCGTACGGCTTCCCGCGGAGCCGACGCGGCAGCCGATCCGCGCCACCGCGCACCAGGCTTCCCGTAGTGCCCGCTCCCGAGTCGCGAAATCCGGCTAACGTCCGCTTGGCGAAACGTCGTCCGGACTTCGACATCGACGGAAATACGAGATCCCGGGGCACTTGCGTCCGTCGCCCCGCGGCGCACAATCGGCCCTGCGAGGCACGATCCGCGTCTGTGCGGTGGCGTACATAACGCCCGGTTGCCGATCGTTAATCTCCAAGTTCCGGCACAGGGGCATTCATGAATGCGTTGACAGACCCCAAACGCAACGACGTGCTGGCGGCGCTGCCGGCAGAAGAATTGGAGCGTCTGCTCCCGTTGCTGGAACCGGTGGGATTGGCCTTGGGCGACGTGCTTTACGAGTCCGGCAAACGCCAGGCCCACGTCTATTTCCCCACCGACAGCATCGTGTCGCTGGTGTACGTGATGGAGAACGGCGCTTCCGCGGAGGTCGCCATTGCCGGTCATGAAGGGCTGGTAGGAGTTTCCCTGTTCATGGGCGGCGACACCACGCCCAGCCGAGCGCTGGTGCAAAGCGCCGGTTCCGCGTTTCGCATCAAGGGCTCGCTCCTGCGCAAGGAGTTCGATCGCGGCATTGCGTTGCGGCAACTGCTGTTGCGCTACACCCAGGCATTACTGACACAGATGTCGCAGACTGCCGTGTGCAACCGTCACCACACGGTGGATCAACAACTGTGCCGCTGGTTGCTGATGAGTATCGACCGGCTGCCTTCCAACAAGTTGGTGATGACCCAGGAACTGATCGCCAACATGCTCGGTGTGCGCCGGGAAGGCGTGACGGAGGCGGCCGGAAAGCTGCAAAATGCCAAGGTGATCCTCTATCACCGTGGCCGTATCGAGGTGATCGACCGGCCCAAGCTGGAACGCATGGTGTGCGAATGCTACGAAGTGGTCCGCAAGGAATACGCCCGTCTGCTGCCGTGGACCGCGGTGAGGGACAGAAAGCGTGGGGGGGGGCGGTCCCCACCACGGTCTGACATGCCGTTCCATTCGCCACGCTGAAGGTGCATCACGTTACACTGGAACCTTGTTCGTTCCTTTTTCCGACATCGGGATTCCAATCCATCTCCTTGTGCCGGCGGTTGTTTCGACAACGCCACCTGGAGTACCCGATGTCAACGAAGTCACCCGCGAGGGACGCCAAGCGCGCCCCCGCCGATAAATCGTCCGCCAATCAACTGATCGCCGCGCTGCCGCGCGCGGATCGTACCCGCCTGCTCGCCGCCTGCAAGCCGGTCGACCTCACGCTTGGCGATGTCTTGCACCAACCCGGCACGCGCATCCGCCACGCGTATTTTCCCATCGCCAGCTTCATCTCCGATATCACGCCGATCAACGGGGACAGTGGATTGGAGGTAGGACTGGTCGGCAGCGAAGGCATGTGCGGCATCGCGCTGACGCTGGGCGTGGACACCTCGGCGCACCAATCACTCGTGCAGGGCGCCGGTCCCGCGCTGCGCATCGGCACCGCCGCATTCAGGCGTGAGCGGGCGCAAAGCCCCGCCATGCAGCGCCTGCTCGAACGCTATGCGTTCGTGCTGATGACCCAACTCGCGCAGGCCGCGGTGTGCATCAGCTCACACGTCGTCGAGCAGCGCCTGGCGCGCTGGCTGTTGATGTCGCACGACCGCGCGCACGCGGATATCTTCGATGTAACCCACGCGTTTCTCGCCAAGATGCTCGCGGTGCGTCGGGTCGGCGTCACCACGGCCGCGGGCACGCTGCAGAAAAGGAAGCTGATCCGCTACGCGCGCGGGCGGATGGAGATCGTCAACCGACGGGGTCTGGAAGCCGCGGCGTGCGCTTGCTACCGCATCGACCGCGCAACCTACCAGCGCCACCTGGGCCAGTGAATCGCTGACTTTGCTCGCCATCCCGGCTTGGGCCCATCGTGGCACGCAACGTTCGCTTGCGTACCGACGGCCGCGGCTTGCCGCATGCACCATTGTCGGTTCAGGGGGAAGCCATGCCGGCGCATGGATTGGGTGAACGGCCAGACCAGTCGCCGCATGAACGACATCCACGGGGGTATCAATACCCCAAGCCATGGAGAAGGCAATGGATCTGGCAGCCCTCTGCAATCTGTTGGATAGCTTGACCGGGGAACAACGCCATCTCGAAATCACGGCACTGTGGACGGCCGACCCGTCACGGCAGGCCGCATTCGAACGGCGGGCACGGACGGTCTCGACCATCATCAGCGATATCCGGGGCGAGATGCTGTCACGCGAACTGCCCGGTGCAAGGTCCAGCGGCACCGCGCAGGAATTCGAGGCCTACCTGCATCGCGTGCTCGAAGCATATGCCCGCACGGCGGTTGAGTGCGGCGAGACATCGAACGGGGCCGTCGCCGCGAGGCGCGAAGCAGCCTAGTCGCTCCCCGCGCATTGCCGAGGTGCCGGTCTTCGCGAACGCCCGAGTGTGAGGAAGCCTGCCAAGCACGCCTGCCCGGCCGAACGCAAGACGGCTGAGAAAAGCTGTCTGCGATGTGGAATCCCCGCCACACAAGCGCCCAAACCGCAATGGCCGGCACCGAAACTGAATGCAGCAACGTGCGACACACGTGACGCGCCCTGGAAACCCATGCTGCGTGCGCCAACAGACAGAGCTCCTGCGTTCGACCGGGTAGCGTATCAATCATGGAAGAGCGCTGGACACGGACGTCCGCTTTTTGAAGCGGTTTTCTGAGGTCGTTTTCAGGTCGCGTGGCAGGCCGACCTTCGGGTTGTGTGCCACCACCAGCGCCATCGGCTACAGAGTTGGAGACCACGGCGAATCGGCGTCGGCGCCGAACGCTGAAGCGCACCAACCAGTCTGCTTCGACGAGTCAATGCAAATGTGCACAACGCCCCGGTTGCCATCCGCCGCGTTGCGTCAAGTGGTATCGAGCAACATTCGTGGAGGATTCCATCATGCTTCGCTACGCAGTCATCTTTCTCATCATCGCCGTCATCGCGGGGGTACTCGGATTCTCGGGAGTCGCTGGCGCTGCGGGTAGCATCGCCTACATCCTGGCGATCATTTTTGTGGTTCTATTCATCGCTTCGTTGCTGTTCGGCCGTCGCGCACGCCTGTAGGAAACTTCAGACGTCGCCTGACTCCGCTCATGGTTCGATTCCCAAACCACGAACGGCATCCATCACTTGATCGTTCGTCATGGGGTATCGAAGGACGAACGGTCAGGTGAACCAGGGGCCCCGGAAACTTGGCGCAGTGTGCCTGCAACAAAACCACACCAACAAGACAGAATCTTTCTCACACAGCGGAGATTCCAAAGGAGCGTTACATCATGGACAAGAACCGTAAACAAGGTACCCAGCGTGAAATCAAGGGCACGATCTAGGAAGTGACCGGCAACGTGACTGGCGACAAGAGCAAGGAGGTCACCGGCAACATCGAGAAGAACACCGGCAAGGTGCAGAAGCACGTGGGTCAGACCGCTGACCAATTGCGCGATGCCGCGCACAAGCGCGGCGACGCTATTGACCACAGGCCGTGATCACGGCCTCGTCACCCGTCCTTCCCGCGAAACTTTCGCCACCACACGATCGATCAACCTTCAGGAGATTCACCATGCGTACCAAAGGATTCGTTATTTCAACGGCAGCGGCACTCGGCGTCGGCCTGCTCTCGCTCACTCCCGGCGCGTTGGCCGCAAACGACAGCAACGCCGGACCCATGGAATGCCACATGGCCTTCACTCTTCACGGTTGGTCGGCGATCTACAAAACCGCCAACGGTTCCGGCAGGGTCACCTGTGACAATGGGCAATCCATGCCGGTCACGCTCAGCGCCAAGGGTGGCGGTCTCAGCGTCGGCAAGTACAAGATCGATGACGGGCACGGTGCCTTCACCGACGTCACCAACATCCGGCAGGTGCTCGGCAGGTACGCCCGCACCTCCGCGCAAGCCGGCGCAGGCGAAACTGCGCATGCATCGGCAATGACCAAGGGCAACATATCCCTCGCCCTCAGCGGCCACGGTACCGGCTGGGATATCGGCGTCGGTTTCTCCGGATTCACGATCAAGGCTGCGGAGTAACCCGGCTCTCATACGACGGCGCTCTTGCCGATAGTGACGGCCCGGACGAAGATGAAGAACTCGAGGAAAGCTGGACACCTTGTTTCCATCATTAGCCTCCGAGGCGTCCTTCATCGCCTTGGCGATCTTGCGCCAGGTGCCCTCCTTTCGGCGCTCCTAGAACAGGCGGACGTATTGGTGGACGTTCATGACTGCGCCGAACTCCGGCTCGAACTTGCGGAACTCGGCCCAGATTTGCGCGGAGTACCACATGATTGGCGCTCCTGTCGAGGTGAGCATAGCGAACTGCAGGATTGACTTCGATTGGGCAGCAACGCACTTTCCACAGGCGCGCAGACGGTGGTTTCCGGGCGCGCTGATCGTGTGTAAATCAATTCGCGAGCCCTTGATCTGATTGCACTGAAGGCGTTTTGTGTAAATTGGCGCGCCGCAAGTACATGATTTTAAAGTAACCGCGACCTGGGTCTGATTCAGACATTCGGTGGTTCGAATCCATCCGGGCTGCCAATCCCGCCGACCGCTTTCCGGTGATCGGCCGAAACGAACAAGCCCGCTAATGGCGGGCTTTTTGTTTTTTGCGCGATGCCGGTTTTGGGATGAATGTCAAAATTTGTGTCTTCATGTTGGACTTATCGTGCATGGGTCGCCTGTTGGCGGCGCTCCCCCACTCAAAACCCGGAGAATGACCATGAACGTCTCGATGGAGGCACCCCGCACCCCGCAGCATGATCTCGTGGCAATGACGGCCGCCTTGCGCGGTGCCTTGATGCAGCGCGTGGAGCAGGGCATCCAGTCCAGCGGCTTGACGACTTACTACATGTACCTCGTCGCCAAGAGGCTGATGTTCGCGGGTCCGCTGACGACTGCCCTGATTTCGGAGCAGTTGCGGCAGAACCCCCAGATCATTGAGGAAAACTTGCACCAAATGGCCGGACAGGGTTTGGTGGCTCAGGAGCACGACGTCTGGCAAATCACGGAAGCAGGTCGCAGCGCACTGACGTCAGCCAATGACACCGGCACTGAGGTGCTGAACGAAATCCGCGAAGCCATCGGGGCATCGGCATGCGATCAACTGGTGGCCGGCATGCGTGGTGCCTTGACCGCCCTGCGCAAGGCCGCGTGAGGCGAAGACATGGAAGAGGGAAATCCTCCGGGTGCCGGGTCCGGTGCGTCAACCGGGCCCGGCTTTCTTTCACCGACTGGATCGCCCTTCATCCCGGGTCTCGGCGTCAGCGATCCCGCATGCGCACTAAAAGCGTCGGCCATCTCCGACCACGACCACGTCCGCGGGTCGGTGCGCGAACAGGCCCACCGTCACCACGCCGGTGATCTGGTTCCATTCCGATTCCATCGCCACGGGGTCGGTGATGCGCAAGCCGTGCACGTCGAGAATCCAGTTGCCGCTGTCGGTGACGCAATCCGTGCGCCACACCGGGATACCGCCGCGACGCTCGATTTCCCGCGCGACGTAACTTCGCGCCATCGGGATCACCTCGACCGGCAGCGGGAATTTGCCCAGCACGTCGACGCATTTGTGCGTGTCGACGATGCACACGAATTTTTTCGAGGCCGCCGCAATGATCTTTTCGCGCGTCAACGCACCGCCGCCGCCCTTGATCAGATGACGCGCGGGATCGCATTCGTCGGCCCCATCGACGTATACATCGAGCCTGCCCACCGCGTTGAGGTCGAGCACCTGGATACCGTGCTCACGCAGCAGCCTGCTGGATTGCTCGGAACTGGACACTGCACCGTCGATGCGATGCTTCACCTTTGCGAGCGCATCTATGAAGTATTTGACGGTCGAGCCGGTGCCGACACCGATCACACCCTTGTCTTCGATGAATCCGATCGCGGCTTCACCTGCCGCGCGCTTCTGAGCTTCGATGTCCATGATCATTCCAGTGCCAGGATGGCGTCCCATTGTTTGTCGGTGACCGGCAGCACCGACAAGCGGTTGCCGCGGCGGGTCAGCGCAAAGTCACCCAGCGCGCGCAGCGCCTTGATCTCGTCCAGCGTGATCGCGCGCTTCAGCTTGCGCACGAAGCGCACGTCCACCAGTGTCCAGCGCGGGTTGCCGCGATCGCTGCCCGCATCGAAGTATGGGTCCTTCGGGTCGAACTGGCCCGGGTCGGGATACGGCGCGCTGGCCACTTTCGCCAGGCCGACGACACCCGGAACAGCGCAGCTCGAGTGGTAGATCATCACTTCGTCGCCACGCTGCATGGTGCGAATGAAGTTGCGTGCCTGGTAATTGCGCACGCCGTTCCAGGGTTCCAGCTTGCGCGCGCGCAAGTCGTCGATGGAAAACGTCTCCGGTTCGGTCTTCATCAGCCAGCGTTGCATCGGAACACCGTCAGGTGGTTGCGCCAACAGGGCCGCAGGCTATCAGTTCCGAGTCCGTGGCGACGTAGTCGAGATCGACATCCCAGGGCTCCGCGGGAATCGATTCCACTTCCTGGAAGGTGTAGCCGATGCCAACCAGCAGCGGGGCTGCGGGGCGCGGCGCTTCGCGCAGGAAAGCGAGGCTGGTGTCGTACCAGCCGCCGCCGGTACCGAGGCGATGGCCTTGGCGGTCGAATGCAAGCAGCGGCAGCAGGATCACATCCATGTCCTGCGGCCTCAGCCGTTGGTCCGCAGGAATGGCGGGTTCGGGGATGCCGAAACGGTTGTGGCTGAGCGGGCCGCCCGTCGAGTATTCGGCGAAATGCAGTTGGCGCGTTGCGCCCAATACCGGCAGGAAGTAGTGCTGTTCGCGCCGCGCCAGTGAAGCGACCGCGAGGTTCAGCGGCAATTCGCCGCGTATCGCCCAATAGCCCGCCACGTTGGCATCGGTCATGAACTCCGGCAGGTTCTCCAGGCTATGCAGCACCCCGGTCGCTGCCGCGATGCGCTGCTTCGCTTCGAGTTCGTTGCGCCGCAACGCCATGCGCGCGCGCAGCAGCTCGCGGCCGTCATTCATGCGCCAGGTGCCATTGGCAGGAGGTTTCCCGGATTGCGCTGCGCTCCATCCGGGCTACCCATCGTTTCGTGCGAAGCGGCCTGTCGGTGCCCATTCGGAGCGGCTGTTGAGGAAAGTCAGGCCATGGATGGCCGTGTTGGTGACTGTTACTTCGAGCGTCACCGAGCCGCGAAGCGATCAAGCGGAGCAGCGTTCATGGATGAACGCAAAAACAAACCGGCGTCCTCCGCGATGCCGATGCGCGCCGAGCGACCCTGATCCCGAGGATCAAGTGGGCAGGCTGGCCGGATTTTCAGGCTTTCCGCACGCAGCGGACTTGCACAAGGATCCGGTAACCACCGGCCCCAGGTCGTACATTAGGAACAAGGCACATTGCTGGGGGCGCGCTGTCGTTCACCGCAGGGGACGCCAGCAGTGTCATTCTAGGGGTGCTGCGAGGGCATCTTCAAGCTTGCGCCGCAGCATCGCGATGTGCTCACCTGCACTATCGGACAAGGCGCTCTGGCTGCGCCGCAGCATCAACAATTCATGCGTGATGTCGAGAGCTGCGAGCACGGCGATGCGGTCGTACCCCGGGCTGCGCGATGCGTGCCGGATTTCGCGCATCTTCTGGCTCAGGTGCTCGACTGCAGACAGCAGGCCCTCGCGTTCGCTCGGCTTGCACCCGACCAGGAATTCGCGGTCGAGCAGCTTCACTGTGACAGTGACGGATTCGTCGCTCATCCCGCGGCCTCAAGTGATCTCAGGCGCTCGATCATGGCCTCGACACGGGTGCGTGCCTGTTCGTTGCGAGCCATCAGCGCCGCGCGTTCGACCGCCATCTGGTCGCGTCCGCGGCGCAGGCTCGCGTTTTCCTCGGCCAACCGGCCCATGCGCTCGAGGGCAACATCAAGCGTGCGCGACAACGCGGCCAGCTCTTCTTCGAAGTGTCGGGTATCCATGGCGGTCGACTATAAGGCAAAAGGCGATGCGTGGTATAGCGTTAACAGGCCCGCGTCACACCAGGTCGAAACTGGCTGCGGCGTGACGGTCGAGGAACTCGAGGCAAGCTTCGGCGGTAAGCGGGCGCGAGAACCAGTAACCCTGGATCTCGTCGCAGTTCTGCGCGCGCAGGAAGGCCAACTGCTCGGCGGTTTCCACGCCCTCGGCCACAACCTTGAGCTGCAGCGAGTGCGCCATGGTGATGATGGTGGACGTGATCGCGGCGTCATCCGGATCGGTGGTGACGTCGCCGACGAACTCCTGGTCGATCTTGAGCGTGTCGATGGGCAACCGCTTGAGATAGGCGAGCGAAGAATAGCCGGTGCCGAAATCATCGATGGCCAGACGCGCGCCGATGGATTTCAGTTCGCCCAGCAAGCGCACCGATTGCTCGGCGTTGGCCATGACCATGCTCTCGGTCAGTTCCAGTTCCACCTGGTTGGGCGCGACATCGTGCTCGGCCAACATGTCGCAGATGTGCAGGGTGAGGTCAGGCCGGTTGAGCTGCGCCGCCGACAAGTTAATGGCCATGGTCAGGTTGCGGTGACCGCCTTCGCGGAAGCGGCGCAGGTCGGCACACGCAGTTGCGAACACATAGGCGCTGATGTCGTGGATCTGGCCGGTTTCCTCGGCAAGCGGAATGAAGACGCTGGGCGGGACCTCGCCCAATTCGCGGCTGTGCCAGCGCAGCAGGGCCTCCATGCCGGTGATGCCCTGGTTGCTGCCGTGGATCGCGAGCTTGGGCTGGTAGACCATGCTCAGCTCCTTGCGTTCCAGCGCGCGTCGCAGCGCGGTGACCAGCGTGGCGTGGTCGCGTGCGCGCGCATCCATGCCGGCGTGGTACATCGCCCAGGTGTTGCGGCCGCGGTCCTTGGCCTGGTACATCGCCGTGTCGGCGCACTTCAAAAGGTCGGCGGGCGTCTGTCCGTGATCGGGGTACAGGGCGATGCCGATGGAGGGCGAAATGACGGCTTCCTGGGTGCCGGCGATCGGCAAGGGTCGCGCGAAGGCCTGAATCAACCGCTGCGCCATTTCCTCGGCACCACGCGCATCCGCGAGGTTCTCCAACACCACCGTGAATTCGTCACCGCCGAGTCGCGCGACCACGTCGGTGTCGCGCACGCACTGGCGCAGCCGGGCGCCGGCTGCCTTCAGCGTGCGATCGCCGGTGCTGTGGCCCATCGAATCGTTGATGTGCTTGAAGCGGTCAAGGTCGAGGAACAGCAGCCCGACCTTTTGCCCGGTACGGCGCGCACTGATCACCGCGGCGCCGAGACGCTCGCCCAGCAGCGCGCGGTTGGGCAGCCCCGTGAGGGTGTCGTAGTTGGCGAGGTAGCGCAGTTCCTGCTCGGCGCGCTTGCGGTCGGTGATGTCGGTCAGCACGCCGATCATGTGGGTGCGCTGGCCCGAGGCGTCGCAGACCTCGTTGAGTTCGACCCAGCACAGGAATTCCTCGCCGTCCTTGCGCCGTTGCCACAGCTCGCCGCGCCAGTGGCCGGATTCCGCGAGCGTCTGGCGCAACTGGTTGTAGCTGGCGGGTGCGTGGCGGCTGCCGTTGAGCAGGGATGCATCGCGACCCAGCACCTCGTGCTCGGCATAGCCCGTCATGCGGGTGAAGGCGGTGTTGACCGACACGAAACGGAAGTCCAGGTCGCTCACCGTCACCGCCTCGCTCATGTTGCGGATCACCTCCATGGCGATGCGGCGGTCGCGGTCCGCGGCGCGCAGCGCGCTGATGTCGCGTTCGGTGCCGCAAATCCGCAGCGGCTTGCCTTCCGCGTCGCGCTCGACGATGCGGCCACGCGAAATCACCCAGGTCCATTCGCCCTCGCGGTCGCGCACGCGGTGCTCGACTTCGAAGTGTTCGGTATGACCCGTGATATGTTCGGCCAGCGCGTGGTTGAGGTTGGCAAGATCGTCGGGGTGCACCATCGTGGCGCGCCATTCGTCTGCGGCGATGGACTCCTCATGGTGTCCGCCGGGCGCACCTTCGGGGCCCAGGCGCAGGATCGTCCCGTGTTCCAGGTTCCAGTCCCAGAATTCGTCGCCGGAACCCCACAAGGCTTGGCGCAGCCGGCTCTCGCGCAGACGCAATTGCCGCCGGTGGCGCGCCTGCTCCTGATAGTGGCTGCGCCAACCCAGTACGGCGACCAGCAGCAAGAGTGCCAGTGCCGCCACGTACACGATGCGCATGGGCCAGCTCCACCACCACACGACCGGTATGTGGAATTGCAGGCTGGCTGAGCTGCCGGGTGTGCCATCGCGCAGGAGGGCCTGAACTTCCAGGCGGTAATTGCCGTGCGCGAGATCGCTGAATGCCGCGGTGTGGTTGAGGGTTGGCGCACTCCATTCCGGATGACGCGAACCGAGCAACCGGACACGGAATCGGTTGTGTGCCGGTGCGGCATAGTCCAGCGTGCTGAACGCGGCATGCACCCCGCGATCGTTGGTATCCAGGGTGAGGGTTTGTCCCGGTGATTGTGGCAAGCGAACCCGGCTTTCCCCCGCGTAGAATGCCGTGAACGCCACCGGTGCCGCGTGGCTCGAGAAGCGCACGCGCTCCGGTTCGATGATGTCGAAACCGTGGCCGCCGAACAGGAGGGCTCCGCTGGTCGTCCGCAAACAAGCGCCCGAGGTGTATTCGTTGCCCTGGGTTCCATCGGCGACGCCGAAACTGCGGATTGAGCCTGATTTCGGATCGAGCAGGCCGAGGCCGAGGTTGGTGCTGAACCAGATGCGCCCGGCCAGGCCCTCGAGTATGCAGTTGATGGTGTTGTCGGGCAGTCCGCCGTTCAGACCGTGGCGATGAAATACGGCACCTTTTGCATCAATGCTTTCCAGTCGGCTTATGCCGGAAAGCGAACCGATCCACACGCGGCCCTGACTGTCGACCAGCAGGCTGGCCACTGCATTCCCCGCAAGGGAATGGCTGTTGCCAGGGATCTCCCGAAACGTCCGGATCTTCCCGTTCGCGGGGTTGATCATCGACACGCCGTTGGTGGTACCCGCCCAGATATTGCCGGCACGGTCCTGCGCGAGCACGACCACGCTGTCACTGGCCAGGCCTTGTCGGCTGTCGAAGTGCTGTACCGCGTGACCGTCGTGATAATGAATCAGTCCCGCGTCATAGGGTGCAACCCAGAGGTCGCCGTCGCGCGCGCGAAACAGCGTTCGCACGGGCGTAGTCGCCGCCGCGCCGGAAACCTGTGCGTAAGCGGCCGTGCCAGTCCGCGGATCAAGGCGCAGGACGCCGTAGTTGGACGGCAGCAGCAGTCGGCCATCCGCATCTTGCCAGATGTCGTAAATCCGGATGTCGCGCAAATTGCCCGATCCGCCTGAATGCGGTGAGCTTGCTTGTGCAGCGGGACGCGGTGAAGTGGCGGCATGCCGCGTGACCGGAATGCCCCCTGTCGTTTCGATTGCCTTCTCCAGTGCCGCCTTGTAGCTGGTGACTTTGTGGGTCGCGGGGTTGTAGCGAACCAGACCCGGACCACTCATCGCCACCCAGAATTGACCATCCGGGGCAGCCTGAAGGGCACTGACAAAGGTTCGCGTCCGCGGATCGCCGGTCAGGTTGAGTACCGAGCTGATGGGGCCGTTCTCGGTATGCGTCCACACCACGCCGGAGGTGAGCGTACCGACCCAGAGCAACCCGGTTCGATCGACGAACAGGGCCGTGATCGGCGAATCGGGCAGGCCGCCACTGATTCCGAGCGGAGCCGGCTCGACCCTGACCGTGGCGCCGTCCGCCCCGATGCGCAGCAAGGAATGGTCGGCCAGCCCCAACCACAGCCGATGCGCATCGTCCGCCACGACCGATACGACGCCCACATCGCCGGCGCTACCGTGTTGCCACAGCGGTGCAAGCGATCCACTCTGGCGGTTCACGCTGAACAGGCCGGTTGCGTTGCCGAGCAACAGGCGGCCATCCGGATCGCAAAACAGCGTGTTGATCGGCGAACCCGTGTCGCCGAGAACGCGTCCGCTGGCTTTTGCGGGATCCAGTGCAATCACCTCGTCACCCACGCTCGCGTATACCGCGCCATCCGCGCAGCGCGTCATGGATTGAACCCAGTCATGCCTGCCCGCGGGTTCGGCCCACAGGGGGTTCAGCGACGGGCTGCCCTCGCCTTCCGTCAACAGATCAACGCCGCGCGGGCTGCCGACCAGTACGCCACCGCCGGGCATCGCCAGCAGGTCGGTAACCGGGAGGGCATTGCGCTGCACGGACTCCGGCAACGGGAGCGTGGCATCATCGCGGGGGTTGAACAGGATCAGGCCGCCGCTGGTGGAACCCACCCACAGCCGTCCGTCGCCCGCGTTGGCCAGCGAAGTGACCTTGTAATCCTCGGGAAGACTGTCGGCGCGGTTCGAATCGTGCGTGTAGCGGTTGAGGCTGTAACCGTCGTAACGAAACAAGCCGCCCTGGGTGGCGAACCACATGAATCCCGTGTGGTCCTGGAAAATCAGCGTAACGGAGTTTTGCGCGAGACCGTCGCGATCATCGAGCTGCTGGAAGTGGAAGTTGCGCTGGTAAACGCTCCACGTCGTCGCCGGCGGGGGCACGGTTGCCGCCGCAACGGCACACACCGCCGGTGCCGGCGCCAGCCAGCATCCTGCAGCCATGAACGCCAGCGCCAAGCAGGGATGTCTGGATCGCTGGGTGGTCACGGATGACCCTGGGTGATGCGGCTCATGGTGAATGGATGTGGCCCCTGTGAACGTGCGGCCGGCGGTGCCGGGCCCGCGTGGATGGCCGGAGATGCCGGACTTCACGTCAAGTTTACTCAAACCACCGGCGAACGTCGTATGCAGAATGTCCCAGCAAGATACGTGCCCTAGAATGCGCGGGGCTTGCAGAAGATCGATGCGGATGGCATGAACCAGGGCATGGCGACGGACACCTACGCGGCTTGGCGCGCGGCAATCACGCAGGCGAAGCTTGGCGTGACACCGGCAGAACTGCACGGTTCCATCACGGGATTCCTGTGCGCCGGGTGGAGCGGTCGCGCGCGCGAACTGCTCGACGCGCTGGCGCTGGAAGGCGATCCAGGCGGCGTCGCGGGCGGAAATCTGGAAGGATTGATCGAGCGCGCCGCCGGGCGCATCAATGACCGATTGCGCGCGCACGAGTCGATCGAGCTCGTGTTGCCTGAAGGCTCCCTCGCGGCGAGGGCCGATGCCACCGTGGATTGGTGCCGCGGCTTTCTCGGGGGATTGGGCCTGACCGGGGTGCTGACCGGACCTGCACGGACCACCGAAGTCGCGGACTTGCTTTCCGGGCTGGGGCAGATCGCCGCATCGCACCTCGCGTGCGGCGACGACGAGGATGAAGCGGCGCTCGATGACGTGCTCGACTTCGTCCACGACGTGGTGGCGCATCTGCACGCAATGCTCGCGCCCGCGGGGCTGCCATGATCACACCCGCCGAATTCGCACGGCGGCGCCGGGAATTGATGCGCATGGCCGGCGACAGCGCCGCGCTCGTGGTGGCCGCGGCGCCACGCAAGATGCGCAACGCGGATGCGGCGTGGCCATACCGGCAGGATTCCGACTTCCACTACCTCACCGGTTTTCCCGAACCCGATGCCGTGCTGGCGTTGCTGCCGGGTCGCGGCCGCGGCGAAGTGGTGCTGTTCTGCCGCGAGCGCGATCCCGAACGCGAACGCATCGACGGCGTGCGCGTCGGCCCCGATGATGCGGTCGCCCGCTTCGGCGTGGACGATGCGTTTCCTGTCGAAGACATCGACGACATCCTGCCCGGCATGCTGGAGGGGCGTGCGCGCCTGTACTGCCACTTCGGGCGCGAAAACGAATTCGATGCGCAGCTTCTGCGCTGGCTCCGGCGACTGCGCAGCAGCCGCGGCGGTGCGGTGGTGCCGCGCGAATTCGTCGCGCTCGGCCATTTGTTGCACGAGTTGCGCCTGTACAAATCGCCCGCCGAACTGGCACTGATGCGGCGTGCTGCCGGCATTGCCGCCGAGGCGCAGCAAGCTGCCGTGCGTGCGGCGCAGCCGGGCGCAGCCGAATACGAAGTGGAAGCCGCGTTGCTGCAGGTCATGCGTGCGCGGGGCGCGGTTCCATCGTATCCGCCGACCGTCGCGGGCGGCGTCAACGCCTGCGTGTTGCACTACACCGCCAACCAGGGGCGGCTCGCGCGCGGCGATCTGTTGCTGATCGATGCCGGCGCGGAAATGGCGTGCTATGCGTCAGACATTACGCGCACCTGGCCGGTGGGTGGGCGCTTCAGCGCATCCCAGCGCGCCTTGTATGAAGTGACCCACGAAGCGCAATGTGCGGCGATCGACGAAGTGCGCGCGGGGCGGCCGTTCAACGCTGCGCACGACGCCGCGGTGCGCGTGATCGTCCAGGGGCTGTGCGCGCTCAAGTTGTTGACCGGCGGTGCGCGCACGGCATTGAAATCCGGCGACTACAAACGCTTCTTCCCGCACAAGACCGGCCACTGGATCGGGCTGGATGTCCACGATGTCGGGGATTACCGTGTCGATGACGAGCCGCGCGTGCTGGAAGCGGGCATGGTGGTGACGGTCGAGCCCGGCATCTACATCCCGCCGGACGACACCAGCGTGCCATCGAAATGGCGTGGCATCGGGGTACGCATCGAAGACGACGTGGCCGTCACCGCACGCGGCAACGAAGTGCTGACGGCGGCCCTGCCGAAGGACGTGGAGGCCGTGCAAGCGCTTTGCGCGGCGTGATCGGTTGCGGCGCCGCCGCTCGACCGGGTTGGTGTATGGTTCGCACGCGGGGCCGGTCAGCAAAGTGCGAACGGCCCCGGGCATGCCCAACGTTCATCGGAGACCAGCATGGCCGGCAGCAATTCGTGGACCAAGGCGTCACCGTATTTCCTGAGCATCCTGCGCATCGTCGCCGCGTTTTTGTTCCTGTGCCATGGCGCCGACAAGCTGTTCAACTTGCCCGAGGGACCGTTCACCCTGATCTCTTCCGCCAAATTGTTCACCGTGATGCCAGGCTTTGCTGGCATCCTGGAATTTGGCGGCGGGTTGCTGTTGTTGATCGGATTGTTCTCGCGTCCGATCGCCTTCATATTGTCGGGTGAAATGGCGTTCGCCTATTTCATGGCACATTTCCCCCACAACCACGTGTTCCCGTACCTCAACGGTGGCGACAACGCGGTGCTGTTCTGCTTCGTGTTCCTGTATCTGTCCGCGGTCGGCCCGGGCCCTTGGAGCCTGGACCGCGCGCGCGGTCGCGCCTGACGGAGAGCGGCCATGCATCGCAGCAGGCTCTGCAGCTTCATCATCGATTGCAAGACGGACGATCTGACCGAGGCCACGCGCTTCTGGTCCGCCGCATTGGGCCGCGCGGTAAGGCAAGGTGCCGATCCTGCGAATCGGGAAGGCGTTGATCCTGCGCAGGACAAATACGTCGGTCTCGTGATGCACGACGACGAGCCGATTGTCGAGGTGCAGAAGGTCGATCACGAAAGCCGTGTGCACTTGGATATCGAGAGCGACGACATCGAGGCGGAAGTGAAGCGACTTGAAGCGCTCGGTGCGAAACGCGTGGCCGCGATCAAGACTTGGGTGGTCATGGAAGCTCCCACCGGCCAACGCTTCTGCGTGATCCGGCCGCAATACGACGGCAAGCTCGGGCCGCACGCCAACACTTGGGAATGATCGAAAGCTTTCTCCAAAGTCAGGCCATGGATGGCCGAGGTGGTGTTGCAACATCCGAAGAATTTTCGGCGCGCCGGAAGGCCAAGGGGCGCAGCGATCAGGGATGATCGCAAAAACCCATGATCGCAAAAACCTAGAACACCACGTTTACCATCACCAGCGTGACGACCAGCATCACCACGGTCAGCGGCAGGCCCACGCGCACGAAATCGCGCGACTTGTAACCGCCGGGGCCGGCGACGATCAACAGCACCGGGCTCGCGCCCTGCATCAGGAAGGTGTTGGAGACCGACAGCGCGACGATCAGGGCGTACATGGCGGGATTGCCACCCGAGGCCAGCGCAACGTTGATGGCCATCGGCACCATCATCACGGCCGCGCCGACGTTCGACATCACCTGCGAGGCGATCAACGCCAGGATCGCGATGAAGGCCTGCAGCAGCCACTGCGGCAGGTCGCCGAGGTGGCGCATGATTTCCTGCGCCATCCAGGCCGCGGTGCCGGTGGAGTCCATCGAGATGCCGAGCGGGATCAGGCACGCCATCACGAAGATGGTTTTCCAGTTGATCGCGCCGTAAGCCTCGTCCATGTTGAGCACGCCGGCGAGCAGCATCCCGACGGCGCCGGTCATCATTGCCACGGCAAGCCTGAGGTCGGTGAACAGGCCGAGCGCCATCGCGAGGGCGAAAAACACCAGCGCGTAGCGCACCTTGCCCGGACGCTGTTCTTCGCTCGGAATATCCGTGACGGGTACCAGGTCGCGGCTCTCGGCGGCCAGCGCGAGGTCGCGCCAGTAACTGTGCAGCACCAGCGAGTCGCCGGCGCGCAGGGTCATCTTGCGCACGTCTTCGCCACGCGTGACTTCGTCCCCGCGGTTCAGTGCCAGCACCGAAATTCCGTAGCGCTTGCGCAATCGCAGCTCGCCGACCTGGTGTTTGACCCATTTCGAGTTGGGCGGGATCACCACCTCGGAAATGCCGGCGCGGGTCGGGTTGAACATGTCGGCCAGCGCCTGGATGCGATTGCCGACGCGGCACTGCAGCGCTTGCGCGAACGCGGTGACATCGGTGCGCGCCCCGAGCACGCCGAGCACGGTGCCGACCCAGATCATCTGGTCCGACGGCGGCGCGAGGCGCGCCTCGTTGCCGTTCTTGACTGCGAGGATCAGCGGCGCTTTTTCCAGCGTTTCGGCTTCGCCGATGCTCATGCCCACCAGCGGACTGTCGGCAGTGACCGTGAGTTCGATCACCTCGCCATCGATGCCGTAAGTGTCGGCGAAGTAGCTCTCGGTGCGGCCGGGCGTGACCTTGGGCTTGTCGTCCTCGTCGGGCATCAGGCGCCGCGTCAGCACGGCGAAGTAGCCGATGCCGACCAGCAGCAGCGGGATGCCGATGGGCGTGATCGAGAACAGCGAAAACGGTTCGATCGTCTGCGCGCCGGGCGGCAGGTTGCGGTCGGCGCTCGCGATCAGGTCATTGAGCAGGATCAGCGGCGAGTTCGAAATCAGCGTCATGCTGGTGCCGGCGAGGATGCAGAACGCCATCGGCAGCAGCAGGCGTTTCAGTGGCACGCCGGTACGCGCGGAAATGCGGCTGGCGACCGGCAGGAACAGCGCCGCGAGTGCCTGGCTCTGGATGATCGACGAGAGGCCGCCGACGGTCGTGTTGAGCAGCAGCGACACGCGGCTTTCGACACCGCCGGAGAGGCGCAGGATGAACGACGCGGCCTTGTTGAGCACGCCGGTGCGGTCGAGCCCGGCGCCCATGATCATGATGCCCATCAGCGACAGCACGGCGTTGGAGGCGAAACCGTCGAACAATTGCTGGACGGGCATCAGCCCGGTGACGCCGATCACCACCAGCACCAGCAACGCCACGATGTCGGCGCGCACCCACTCCAGGATCAACATGATCACGGTGAAGCCGACCAGCCCGAGCACCAGCATCATGTCGGGGGTGAGGGTCAGCTCCATCGGGCCAGGGTCCGGTCAGGTCAGTTTGCGTGGGTGGGCTGGCAATCGTTACACACGGTCATACAACAGATCAGTAACCGGATGGCCAAGGTCGAGGCCGCGCCGTTCGAAACGCGTTTCGATCCGCCACGCAGGCCGCTTCGCTTCACCGCTTTCCCCTTCGCGCAATCGCCAGCCCGGTTGCGCGGCCAGCACTTCCCGCATGTGCAAAGCATACTCGGGCCAGTCGGTGGCGAGGTGCAGCAGGCCGCCGGGTTTCACGCGCGTCGCCAGCAATTCGACGAACGCCGGCTGGATCAGGCGCCGCTTGTGGTGGCGCTTCTTGGGCCACGGGTCGGGAAACCAGATGCGGACTTCGTCGAGCGTGGCCGCCGTGATTTCGTTGCGCAACACTTCGACGGCGTCGTGGTTCCAGATTCGCACATTGCGCGCATCGTGCGCTGCCAAGGCGTTCATCAGGCGGCCGACGCCGGGACGATGCACTTCGATGCCGAGGTAATCGCGCGCCGGATCGTGTTCGCCTGCCCACGCCAGCGCCTCGCCATTGCCGAAGCCGATCTCGAGCACGCGTGACGCGGCGCGACCGAACAGCGCGTCCAGATCACGCGGCTGGCCGCGGCTTTCGGAGGGAATGTAGTCGATGCCGAAACGCGCCCAATGTTCCGCGAACGCGCGCTGCTGGGCGGGAGTTATTCGACCTTCGCGCAGCACGAAGCTGCGGATGGTGCGAGGGTGGTCGGGCCGGTCGGCGTCGTGCGACCCGGCACTCAAGCGATCATTCCGTCGACGGGGCTGGATGCCGACGCGTAGCGCTTGCGCGGAATGCGCCCGGCGCGGAATGCGGCTCGACCGGCCTCGATCGCACACTTCATCGCATGCGCCATCAACACCGGGTCCTTCGCATGTGCGATCGCGGTGTTCATCAGCACGCCGTCGCAGCCGAGTTCCATCGCCAGTGCCGCGTCCGATGCGGTGCCGACACCGGCATCGACGATCACGGGAATCTTCGCGTTCTCGACGATTTCCATGATGGTGTAGCGGTTCTGGATGCCGAGCCCCGAGCCGATGGGTGCGGCCAGCGGCATCACCGCGGCGCAACCCATTTCCTCGAAACGGCGCGCGATCAAGGGATCGTCGGTGGTGTAGACCATCACGTCGAAGCCGTCCTTCACCAGCACTTGGGCGGCGGCAAGGGTTTCGATGATGTCCGGGAACAGGGTTTTCTGGTCGCCGATGGTTTCCAGCTTGACCAGCGCATGGCCGTCCAGCAGTTCGCGCGCGAGGCGGCAGGTGCGCAGGCATTCGTCGGCGGTGTGGCAACCCGCGGTATTGGGCAGCAGGGTGTAACGTTCCGGTGGCAACGCATCGAGCAGGTTCGGCTCGCCGGGGTTCTGGCCGAGATTCATGCGCCGCACCGCGAAGGTGATGATTTCCGAACCCGCGGCTTCGGTCGCGCGGCGGGTTTCGTCGAGATCCTTGTATTTCCCGGTGCCGGTCAGCAGCCGCGAGCGATAGGCGCGGCCCGCGATCACCAGCGGATCGGGGATATCAGGAGAAGCGGTTTGCGGCAGGGCGTTCATGGGATGCAACGTGCGTCGAAAAACAAAGCACGATTGTAACGCGATGCGCTCGGCTGACGTTTGGCCACTCGAGCCTTCCACATCACGTAAGCGCTCGCTGCGCGAGCGGATGCCGTTGCCAAGCTCGGCTGTCGGGCCTCGCAAAGCAACCCGGACCTCCGCATCCTGCTCCGGGCGCTCGCGATATCTCAGGTGCACGGTTAGCGCTCGTTTCGCGAGCGGACGCTGTTGCTAGGCTCGATCATCCTGACCTCGCCAAGCAACCCGGCCCTCGGCATCCTGCCTCGGGCGTTCGCCGACACGCGATCTGTCACTGGCAGATCGCAAGCGCGTCGCCTCACCCTCCCCCAATGGCCTGCACGATTTCGACGCGATCGCCTTCGTGCAGCGTGTGTTCGGCATGCCGGCTGCGCGGTACGATTTCACGATTCACTTCCACCGCGACGCGGCGATCGCCGTATCCGGTTCCCTCGAGCAGCAGGGTTACCGTTGTGGCCGCGCCGCATTCGCGAGGCTCGCCGTTGAGAAAAATCTTCATGCGTACAGTTTAACGCCCCGCGATGGCAAATCGCGGGGCGTTGCAAACCGACACATCAGCGGAGTGGATTGCCGCTGCTCTCGGGTGGATGCTTCTTCGGCGGTGGCTCGCGGCGTTGTGGAGCAGGCTGGTTGCGCGGTTGCGGCGCGCGTTGCACTTCGCGCTGCTGCTGCATCTGCACGGCACGCTGTTGTTGCATCTGCACGGCACGCTGTTGTTGCATCTGCTGTTCACGCGCGCGTTGCTGTTCCTGCATTTGCGCCTGGCGTTGCTGCTGCGCCTGCTGTTCACTCACGCGTTGCTGTTCCTGCATTTGCGCCTGGCGTTGCTGCTGGGCCTGCTGTTCACGCGCGCGTTGCTGCTCCTGCATTTGCGCCTGGCGTTGCTGCTGGGCCTGCTGTGCGCGTGCACGTTGCTGCGAATCGATTTGCGCCTGCCGCTGTTGCTGCGCCGCGCGGTTGTCGACCTGTTGTGGTGCGCGTTCGACCGGCCGCACCACGGGCAGCCGGCCCGATGCCGGTGCGTTCCGCTGCGGCTGCTCGGCGGGCCGGATCACCGGCGCGCGCGGCAGCGTGGCGGGTTCGCGCGGGTGCGCGAAGCGCGCGGATGGCAGTTCGTTGGGGCGCTGTGGGGCGTTGCGCGCCTGGTTCACGGGTGCCTGGATCGGGTGCACCGTGTTCTTGAACGGCTCGGTCGGACCTGCGCGGCGCGTGGGCGGTTCGCCGGCGCGCGGTGCCACGACTGGGCGCGTCGGTTGCGTGCGCGCCGCCGGTTCCGCGGGCCGCGGCGGGGTCGCGCGATGCATGGCGCCGATCGCGGCGGCACCAGCGGCTGCGCCCGCGGCCGCGGGAACCAGCTTCACGCGATCATTGCGCGGTGCCGGACGCGTCTTCTGCAGGTTCTGCATCTGCGCAGGTGTCAAGGGCTGACCATGCTGGCTGGCGATGACTTTCTGGCGCGTGGCGAAATCGACCGGACGCGGCGGTGGCTGGTGGCGTGCGACCACCGGGCGGGCGAACGGCTCGCGGCCCTTGATCGTCGTGGGTCGCGCGGTCGGATGGCGCAAGCCCAGGCTGCTCCGGTCCGGATTGACGCCGGGGCGCAGGGCGACCTCGCTGCGCGCGAGCTGGGTGCGATCCAGCTTCAGCGCTGCGGGGTGCACCGGCCGCGCGCCGGTAAAGACGTTGCGCGGCACGGCCGTCACCGCGCCCGGCATCCTGCGGTAAGCGTAGTCGTTCCTGCCGCGTGGCGGAACGCGGCCCGCACGGTAGTCGCCGTAAAAGTTGTTGATGACCGTCTTGTTGACGTAGACGTTCCGGATATTGGTGACGTTGACGTTGGTGAAGTAATTCCGCGAAGCATGGAACCACGGCACGTACACGTCGCGCGGACCCAGCGGGAACCAGCCCACCGGACCGCCACCGCCGAGGTTGACCGACACCGAGAAGCCCGAGCCGCCGACGAAAGCAACCAGCGCCGGCGCGTATACCGGGCGCACGTGCACCGGCCCCGGCATCCAGCCCCAACGATTGCGGGCGTAAACCCAGCGGCCGTAGTGGAATGGCGCAAAGCCCCACGGCTCGTCACCGACCCAGGTCCAGCCCCACGGGTCGATCCATGCCCAGTGGCCGTAGCGATACGGCGCCCAGCCCACCGGCACCGAAGTCGGATACCACACGTTGCCGTAGTCGGGCGTGTTGTCCCATTGGCCGTACTGGTCCAGATCGTCAGCGCCGATCATGTCGGGTGGCACGTATTGCTGTTCCTGCTGTGTGTAGCGGTTGTAGTTCGCATCGCGCGCTTCGCAGAAGCGATCGAAATCGTCTGACTGCGGAAGTCCGTTCGCCTCGACGCTGGCCAGCGTCGAATCGTTGAAACGGTAGGATGTGCCGGCGGCCACGGGCCGGCTGACACCGTTCTCGCCGTACACGGTGCCGGAACCCTGGAACACGGTGACCATGCTGCCGGTGCCGGAGGGATCATCGTCTATGCGGTAGATGCCCGGCGTGGATGCCACGAAGGCAACGGTGGGCGTATCCACTTCGAAGTTCTCGCTCTGCGCGAGCTGGCGCACGGCGATGTTCAGCGTGCCTTGCGAAAGCTCAACCTGGACATTGTCCTGGTCGAGGTTGAGGAAATCGAAGGCGCTGTCGTTGTCGATGCGGATCGAGGCATCGCCGAGTTCCAGCACGGCGCGGCCATCGTCGCCGGTCAGCAGGCGGTCGCCGATCACCATCGGGCGGTTGACTTCGACCGAACCCCAGTCGCTTTCCCCGGCCGGGGCGAACTGCACCTGGCCGGAAAGGTACGCGAGCCGCGCGACGCGGCCGGGTGCCTGGTCGGCATTGTCATACGCTTGCGATTGATCGTAGGGCTGCGAGCCTTCGTATTGCTGCGCCTGGACCGTGACCGCGCCGAGCAGCAGGGCGCATGCGCCGGTGGCGACCAGCAGCTGACGCGAAAGGCGGAAGCGGGACATGGGAAACCCCCGTGGCAGAACCGGGCGCGTCTGTCGTGCGTCGGTGCGGCGCCCCTCGTCCGACGCGTTCATCTCAACCCAGCGGCGCTGAATGCGCGCCTGCTGGGGTCAGTATCCTAAGCATGGCCTAAGAAAGCGTTTAACGGGCGTTCGGCGGCCGTTGCGTGGCCGCCGTGCGCATCGCTAACATCGCCGTTCCGGCGCGGGTGTAGCTCAATGGCAGAGCTGTAGCTTCCCAAGCTACTGACGAGGGTTCGATTCCCTTCACCCGCTCCAGTCGAAGCACGCCTCCGCGTGCGCGAGCCGTAACGGGTCGGAATCAACGGGTATTCACGCGCAGTGAAAATCGCGATCCTGTCTCGCAACTCCAGATTGTATTCCACGGCACGCCTGGTTGCCGCGGCACGCGCCCGGGGTCACCGCGTGCGCGTGCTCGACCCGTTGCGCTGCTACATGCGGATCGCGCATGACGGGTTTGTCGTGCATTACGGTGGCCGCGAACTGAAGGGCATCGACGCGGTGATCCCGCGCATCGGTGCTTCGGTGACGTTCTATGGCACCGCCGTGCTGCGCCAGTTCGAAATGATGGGCGTGTACACGCCAAGTCGCTCGGACGCGGTGCTGCGCGCGCGCGACAAGCTGCGCAGCCTGCAGATACTCGCCAGTCACGGCATCGACTTGCCGGTAACGGTGTTTGGCGACAACCCGGACGACACGTCGGACCTTCTGAGCATGCTCGGCCCGGCGCCGCACGTGATCAAGCTCAACGAGGGCGCGCAGGGCAGCGGGGTGGTGTTGGCGGAAAAAGCCGCCGCGTCGCAGAGCGTGATCGAAGCCTTTCGCGGCCTGTACGCCAACTTCCTGGTGCAGCAATTCGTGCGCGAAGCGAACGGGCGCGACATCCGCTGCTTCGTGGTGGGCGATCGCGTAGTTGCGGCGATGGAGCGCGCCGCGATGGACGGCGATTTCCGCGCCAACCTGCATCGCGGCGGCACCGGAAGTCCGGTGAAATTGAGCGCAGCCGAACGCCGCATCGCACTGCGTGCCGCCAAGGTGCTGGGCCTCGGCATCGCCGGCGTGGACCTGTTGCGATCCGCGCGCGGACCGCTGGTGCTGGAGGTGAACGCCTCGCCGGGCCTGGAGGGAATCGAGACTGTGTCCGGGGTGGACGTGGCCGACGCGGTGATTGGGCAGCTTGAGGCGGCGCTGAATTGAGACGTTGCACTGGCTTCTCCGCGGCACGAACGCATTAGTACGAAAGAGATCGTTGACAGTGTTGAATCCGTTGGCTAGGATCGGTTGTGTCGCGCGGATCCTCGCGCGAAGACAACTAAGCCGCGGGGAGAAAAAATGAAAACTTCGAATCTTTTGACGATGCCGGCGGCAATCGTGGCCGCGATGCTGCTGCAGGGCTGTGCCGAGACGGGCGCCACCAAGGCGGACACCGCCCAACCAGCTGCGCCGGTTCAAGCGGCGAGCGCCTCGACCACTCCTTCGGGCTCGTCGGCCGATATTCCCGAAGCGAACGGCAAGCCTGTCGTGGTGGCCGACAACAAGGCCAACTTCGATCTGGTAGCCGCTGCGATACGCAAGCAGATGCAACCCGGAGGCCGATTCGGGTTCGTCGACAGGACGGGCCGCCAGACCGTGGAAAGCCGGCTTGCCGACATGCAGACACTGTTCGATCAATACGGTAGCGTGGACAAGATGCAGGCTCCTGCGCAATCCAAGCTGCTCGCGGACCAGAATGCCGTCAACGAAGTGCTTGCGCGCAATGACGGCAACCGCCGCATCTGCTGGCAGGAGGTGCCGGTTGGAACGCATTTTCCGCGAACGATCTGTCGGACGCTGGCCCAAATCCAAGCCGAAAAGACGAACTCCGGGCAAAGCCTGAATCAATTCCAGAATCTCCTTAATCAGCGAAACCAAATCAACAACGCGCCGGTGAATGGGATCAAGATCGCGCATTGAACCTTGATGCCTTGGCCCATCGGACGCAGCAAACGGGGATTCCGCCGCCTGATTGAGCGTAAGTGTTGGCAACCGATCGTTGAATGACTTGAACTTGCGGGCATTGCTGTCCAGACGTAAATTCGTACGGGCAGAAAGGTAATCGAAGGGCTTGACACATGGCGGTCCACGAACCGAAGTTGCCTAGACCCACCGAGGCCGAGCTGGAAATCCTGCAGGTGCTGTGGGGACACGGTGCCTGCACGGTGCGTGACGTGCACGAGGTCTTGCACAAACGCGACGGCACGGGTTACACCACCGCGCTGAAGCAGCTGCAGATCATGTTCGACAAGGGACTGGTCCAGCGCGACGAATCCCCGCGTGCACATGTCTATCGTGCTGTGCTCAGCAAGGAGCGGACGCAGAAGAAATTCCTCTCGGACATCCTGCAGCGCGTGTTCGATGGTTCGCCCTCGCGCCTGGTGCTGCAGGCGCTGGGTGACCACAAGGCCAGCCATGAGGAGTTGCAGGAAATCCGCGCGTTGTTGAACCGCCTCGACAAGGAGGCCGGCAAATGAACGTGCTGGCAGTGCTCTCGGCCGCTGTGTCGGCGCTGGGCTGGTGCCTCCTGCATTTTGTCTGGCAGGCCGTCGCCATCGGCGCGGCTTATGCCTTGGTACGTGCCGTACTGCCTCGTGGCAACCCGCGTTACCTGGCGGCCATGCTGGCGCTGATCGCGATGGCGGCGTGTCCCGTCGCGACCGGTATGCACGAGTTCTCCCTCGCCGCGGCGCCGGAGCTTGCCGGCGCGGCGACGGCTGCGACTCCCGTCGCTGACGCTGCGTCCCGATCCGCGATGGCGACTTCATCCTGGCAGTTGTTGCTGGGTACGTTGTTGCCTTGGCTGGTGTTGGGGTGGGCGATCGGTGCCGGGGTGCTCAGCGCTCGCGTCTATCGGCAGTGGCGTGGGCTGCGCCGGATGCTGGCTGCGGCGGAGCAACTGCCCGAATGGCAATCACGCGCGCGGCAATTCGCGGATCGCCTCGGCCTGCGGCGGATGGTTCCGGTGCTGGCGAGCGTGCGGGTTGCGACCCCGACGCTGGTCGGCTGGGTGAAACCCGCCGTGGTGCTGCCGCTGGCCGTGCTGGCGCGCATGCCGCCGGCGCAGATCGACCTGGTGCTGGCGCACGAGTTGGCGCATCTCAAGCGGCTCGATCACGTCGCCAATTTGTTCCAGGTGGTGCTGGAAACCCTGTTCTTCTATCACCCCGTCGTGTACTGGATTTCGCGTGAGGCGCGCAACGAGCGCGAATTGTGCTGCGATACGCTCGCGTTGCGTGTGACGGGCGGCGAGCGCCGGGATTTCGTGGCCGCGCTGGCCAACCTCGAGGAGTTCCGGGCGGGGCATGTCGAGCTGGCGTTGGCCGCCAGTGGTGGCGTGCTGGCGGAACGCGCCTGGTTCATCGTCGGCGCTGCACCGACGCGTCCGCAGCGCCATCATTTGCGGAGCCACGCCGTGTTGATGCTGGCCGCCCTCGCGCTTGCGGGCGCGGGCGGGATGTGGTGGCGCGATACCGCGTGGCAGCAGCGCACGGCCGCGTTGCTGGCGGTGACCAACGCGTCGACGTTGCGCGCGGTGATCCATTCCTTGCATCGCCCCGTGCTGTTTCCGGTGGACGACGCGTTGGGCAAGCCGTCGCTGTCGCCCGTACGCTACGCCGCAGTAACCGACCCGGTCGATGAAGGAACACCGTCTACCAGCGTGCCGGTTCGCGTCGCACCTGTCGACGCGCCGGTATTCCATCTGGGCGATGCGGTACTCCGGCTTGCACCCATCGAACCCGTAGCGGCGCCCCCGCGCATGACGGAACAACTGCCCGGCGCACCCCGGGTGTTGCGCGCGGTACCGCCGATTTATCCGTCCGAAGCCCTGTTGAACGGCGTGCAGGGAAAGGTGGTGGTCGAATTCGCGCTGGATGCAGCGGGCGTGCCGCGCGATCTCCAAATCGTGGGGAGGAACGCTGGCCAGTTTGATGCGGCCGCATTGCAGGCTTTGGCGAACTGGCGGTTCGCACCACCATCGGCGCCCGGCCGGCGTTATCAGCAAGCCTTCACGTTCCAGCTTGGCGCGCAGGTTCCGGCTGATGCCGTCGCCGCAGGGGCATGCCTCGTCACCACGGGCACGCACATTTGCCGCCATCTGATCGACGCCGACACCGAACTGCGGGTAGCGCGGCCGGATGGCTGAACGCGCGACCGGCGGCCACAGCGCGATTTCACGTTTCTCGCTAAGCTTGCGCAATGGCGCACGAATGCGCGTTAGCCGGGATATGCCATGCGCGTGCTGGTGATCGAGGACAACAACGATATCGCCACCAACATAGGCGATTACCTTGAGGATCGCGGCCACGTGGTCGATTTCGCCGGCGACGGCGTCACCGGCCTGCACCTTGCCGTGGTCAACGACTTCGACGTGATCGTGCTGGACCTGACCTTGCCGGGCATGGACGGCATCATGGTGTGCAAGAAGTTGCGCAGCGAGGCGCACAAGCACACGCCGGTGTTGATGCTGACCGCGCGCGATGCACTGGAGCAGAAGTTGACCGGTTTTGAATCCGGTGCCGATGACTACATGACCAAGCCTTTCGCGCTGCAAGAACTGGCGGCGCGTCTGGAGGTGCTGGCGCGCCGCGGCAAGGGGCCGAAGAGCCGGGTACTGAAAATCGCCGATCTCACCTACAACCTCGACACGCTGGTGGTGACGCGCGCCGGCGAATCCATCCAGCTCAACCCGATCGGGCTGAAGCTGTTGCAGGCGCTGATGGAAGCCAGTCCGTCGGTGGTCACGCGCCAGGACCTCGAACAGAAGGTTTGGGGCGAGGAGCTGCCCGATTCGGATTCGCTGCGCGTGCACATCCACGGTCTGCGCGCCGCCATCGACAAGCCCTTCGACAAGCCGTTGATCCATACACGCCACGGCATCGGCTACCGCATGGTCGATCCGGATGCAGTCCCGGCGTAAGCTCCGCTTCCGGCTGATCGTCACCTTCACGCTGTTCGGCTTCGGCCTGAGCGCGCTGTTTGCCGTCGCTTCGTTGTACGTTCGCGCCAAGGTCGAGAACCAGCTGATCGACAAGAGCATCGAGGCCGATCTTCTGCAGGCGGTGGAGAACAAGCACCTGCATCCGGAGCAACCACCGCATTCCGACCTGATCGTCGTCTGGTTCTGGAACGACCACACCGTTTACCAGGCGCCGCTGGCCTGGCAGGGATTGCAGCCAGGGGTGTACGACATGCGCGGTGGCACCGGAAACCTGCCGGAGCGCTACAAGCTCGCGGTGGTGCGCAAGTACGGGCTGGATGCCTTCCTCACCTACGACATCAGCCGCGAGAGCGTCGGCAAGCGCCAGTTGGTCACCAGCCTGATCACCGCCGTGCTGTTGTTCACCTTGTTGTCGTTCGCGCTGGGCTACTGGCTTTCGCGGCGCGTCATGCGCCCGGTTACCGACCTCGCGCAACGCTTGCGGGCGTTCCGCAGCGGCCGCGAACTGGAACCGCTGGCCCCGCACTTCGCGGAAGACGAAGTGGGCGAGCTGGCCGCGGCGCTGGATGATTATGCGCAGCGCCAGAGCGCACTGATCCAGCGTGATCGTGAATTCAATTCCGACGTCAGCCACGAATTGCGCACGCCGCTGGCGGTGATCGCCAGCACCACCGAGCTGCTGCTGGCAACGCCCGACCTTCCCGAAAAACTGCACATCCGCTTGCAAAGAATCGCGCGCGCCGTGCGTCAATCCACCGAGCTGACCCAGGCATTGTTGTTGCTGTCGCGCGCCGAGCGCTCGGGTCCGGTCGATGGCGAAACCACCGATGTCGCCAAGGTGGTGGAAGAAGTCGTCGATACCCATCGTCCGGATCTGGGCCGCAAGGCGATCGAGTTGCGCGCCGAGATCGAATCGCCGGTCACGGTGGAGGCGCCGTCCTCGGTGGTGGCGGTGGCGTTGGGCAATCTGGTAGGCAACGCCTGCAAGTACACCCAGGAGGGCGAGATCGTGGTGCGCGTACAGGCCGGACGCGTGCGGATCGAGGACACCGGCCAAGGCATCAAGGCCGAGGACGCCGAGCATCTGTTCGAGCGTGGCGTGCGCGGTGAAGGCGAGACCGTCAAGGGTGCTGGGCTGGGCCTCGCCATCGTGCGCCGCTTGTGCGAGCTGTATGGTTGGCGGGTATCGCTGGAGCCGCGTGCCGAGCGGGGGACCGTTGCGACCCTGGATTTCGGCGGCGGCGAAGCGCAGGACTGACCCGGCCGGCACGGGAACTGCAGCGTCCGTAGCATTCCCGGAAACAGCGCTGGCGTATACTCGATTGAGGCTCGGGCCGCGGCCCTTGCTGGAACGGAATTTGCAGGAATTGGGGTACAGTGGGGCCGTCTGTTGCGGATCACACCAGGCGGCGCGCGCATTCTCGGAGGGGGTTCATGGATATCGCCGAACTGTTGGCCTTTTCGGTCAAGAACAAGGCTTCGGACTTGCATCTGTCGGCGGGACTGCCGCCCATGATCCGGGTCGACGGCGACATCCGCCGCATCAACCTTCCTGCGCTCGAGCACAAGCAGGTGCACGCGCTGGTGTACGACATCATGTCGGACAAGCAGCGGCGTGATTACGAAGAATTCCTGGAGGTCGACTTCTCGTTCGAGATTCCGGGCCTCGCGCGCTTCCGCGTCAACGCGTTCAACCAGAACCGCGGCGCCGGCGCGGTGTTCCGCACCATTCCCGCCGAAGTCTGGACCCTGGAAGACTTGGGCACGCCCAAGATCTTCAAGGACCTGATCGAGCAGCCGCAGGGCCTGATCCTGGTCACCGGCCCGACCGGTTCCGGCAAATCGACCACGCTCGCGGCCATGGTCGACTACGTCAACAAGAACCACTTCGGCCATATCCTCTCCATCGAGGACCCGATCGAATTCGTGCATACCGCGCAGAAGTGCGTGATCAACCAGCGCGAGGTGCACCGCGATACCCACGGCTTCAACGAGGCATTGCGCTCGGCACTGCGCGAAGACCCGGACTACATCCTGGTCGGCGAAATGCGCGACATCGAAACCATCAGGCTGGCGCTGACCGCCGCGGAAACCGGACATCTGGTGTTCGCCACCCTGCACACCAATTCGGCGGCCAAGACCATCGACCGCATCATCGACGTGTTTCCCGCCGGAGAAAAACCGATGGTGCGTTCGATGTTGTCGGAATCGCTGCGCGCGGTGATCACGCAGACCTTGCTGAAGAAGGTCGGCGGCGGCCGCGTGCCGGCGTGGGAAATCATGGTCGGCATTCCGGCGATCCGGAACCTGATCCGCGAGGACAAGGTCGCGCAGATGTATTCGTCCATCCAGACCGGCCAGCAGTTCGGCATGCAGACCATGGACCAGTGCCTGCAGGATTTGGTGCGACGCGGCCTGATCACGCGCCAGGACGCACTGTCGCGCGCCAAGGTGAAGGAAACATTCAAATGACGACAGGATGTCGTCACCCCGTGCAGCACAGGGATGTGCGACGACACGGGGTCCATTGAGAAGCCGCTGGATTCCGGCCTTCGCCGGAATGACGAGCGAAACAACGAGCCGCGAGGCGAGCCATGAGCGCAGTCGATTTCACATCCTTCCTCAAACTGATGGTGCACAAGAAGGCCTCGGACCTGTTCATCACGGCCGGCGTCGCGCCGTCCATCAAGGTCCACGGCCGCATCGTGCCCATCACGCAGGCACCCCTGAGTCCGCAGGAAGCGCGTGACATGGTGCTCAACGTGATGAATCCGATCCAGCGTGAGGAATTCGAGAAAACCCACGAATGCCAGTTCGCCATCGGCGTCGCGGGCGTCGGCCGCTTCCGCGTGTCGTGCTTCTACCAGCGCAATT